>VYKS01000192.1_pt1 | contig 34970 bp, 35 predicted proteins | sample 5114511 | NCBI WGS metagenome assembly VYKS01 (sample SAMN12291795, study PRJNA351875) | freshwater metagenome | isolation source: freshwater lake | place: USA: Michigan, Gull Lake | collected 2011-07-05 | reverse complement strand
GGTGCGGTCGGCTAGGACGGCGTCGTCATAATAGCGCAGCCAGCCATAGCCATAAGGCGGGCGGCTCAGGCCCCAGCTCGACCAGTCGTCGATCCAGAAACCCCCGCCGATCCAATAGCTTGGCAGCGTCCAGCCGCGCACGGGGCGGCGATAGGCGTTCCACCCGCCCGGCGCGCGCGACCCGGCATGCCAACGCCCGCCGACCATCGGCCCCCAGCGCCCGCCCGTCTCGACACGCGGCGGATCGATGCGGGTGGGCGGTACCGACCGCGACGGATAGCGCACCGGCTCCCGCTCGCGCTGCACCCACTGTCCATCACGCCACACGCGCTGCGCCTGCGCCTGCGCCGGCGTGGCAACCGCGATGGCGGCAATCGACAAGGTGGCGAGGGTCAGGACACGCATGGGCACTACTCACTGTTCTGGTGAGGCGCGACCATTCAAGCAGGGTAGAAGGACCGCGCCTCTTTACAGTTTCTTAACACTGTCCGCCCGCCGATCCCACCGCGCGTCGTGGTTAAGAAAGTCCCGATCCGGGTCAGCGCTCAGCCCGCGATGCGCGGCGCGAGCAGCGCCATCAGCGCTTCGCACCCCGCGGCATCCTCGGCGTCGAAGCGTCCGGTGATCGGGCTGTCGAGATCGAGGACGCCGATCAGCACATCGTCGTGCACGATCGGCACGACCAGCTCGGCGTTGCTCGCCGCGTCGCACGCGATGTGGCCGGGAAAGGCGTGGACGTCTTCGACCAGTTGCGTCTCGCGCGTCGCTGCGGCCGCACCGCAGACACCCTTGCCGAACGGGATGCGGATGCACGCCGCCTTGCCCTGAAACGGCCCGAGCACCAGTTCGCCGCCGACATTACGGTAAAATCCCGCCCAGTTCAGGTCGGGCAGATACTGGCCGATCAGCGACGCGGCGTTGGACATATTGGCGATGGCATCGCCCTCCCCCGCCGTCAGCGCGTCGAGCGCGGCGTGAAGATCGCGATAAAGTTCGGCCTTGGACCCGGCGGCGATGTCGAAGCTGTACATGCGCCGCAGGTGGCGTAGGCAGCGTCGCGATGCAAGACCCTCACGGGCAGCGCACGCGCGTCATGCCGTCCGACGTCAGGCTGTTGCCGTCGGCGGACAGGGTAAAGGTCCGCGTTGCCTCCCAGGTCTCGCCCTCACCCGTATAGCGTGCGGCGACCCGGATTTCCTGACGGTTGCCCGTCACGCCGGTCACGCTGGCGCTGCTTTCATAGAAGCGCAGTTCGCCCGGAGCGATCGTCAGACGGGTCACATCGCTGCCCTTGCCACAATCCGCCGCCTTGGCGCTCCACGCGCCCTGAAATGCCGACAGGATCGTATCGGTCGCGTCGGCGGGTGCCGGGGTCGCCGCGACCGGATCGGGCCGGCCGAGCGGCTCCATTTCCTGCGCATTATTCTGGGTGACATCGTCGAGCACCGGTTCCTGCGAGCAGGCGGCGACAAGGGCGAGCGGGATAATCAGGGTCAGTCGGATCATGCCGGGCCAACGCACCGACGTCGCGGATCGTTGCGCGACGGACTCAATCGAACTGGACCCTGCCCCGCCCCGCCTTGATCGCCGACCGCCCCTTTTTCTCGTCCACGCGCCGCGCCTTGGCCGCCTTGCTCGGCTTGGTCTTCACGCGCCGCGCCTGCCGCTCATGGGCCTTTTCGATCAGTTCGATCACGCGCGCGCGCGCATCCTCACGATTGGCGTCCTGCGTGCGGAACTTGCGCGCGGTCACCACCAGCTCTCCGCCGGACGTCATCCGGCTGCCCGCCAGTTCCTTGAGCTTGGCATAGGCATAGGGCGGCAGCCCGAGCGCGAACACGTTGACGCGCAGCTGGACCGCGGTCGCGACCTTGTTGACATTCTGCCCGCCCGGCCCCGACGCGGCGAGGAACTTTTCCTCGACGATCGCGGCGTCGGGCAGCTCAATCGGCATCGTCGCCCGGCTCGTCCTGCGGCTGGCCGCCCGCGAAGCCCAGCGCCCGGAACGCGTCGGGGGTCGGCGCCTCGGCATGGATGTCCGGCTTGCCGGGGCGCGGCACGGTCAGTTGGGCGGCGTGGAGCATCATCTTGCGCCCGTTCGCAACGCCGTAGACCGGGTCGCCGGTGATCGGGAAGCCCAGGCCTTCGGCGGCATGGACGCGGATTTGATGGGTGCGCCCGGTCTCGGGGTAGAAGGCGATGAAGGCACGACCATCCTTCTGCGCCAGCATCCGCCAGCGGGTGCGCGCCGATTTGCCGTTCGGGCTTCCGGTCATGCGCCAGCCGCGTTCGGCGCTGGAAATCTTGATCAGCGGCAGGTCGATCATCCCCGACGGCGCATCCGGGATGCCGTCGATCACCGCAAGGTAGCGTTTGGTCACCTGCCCCGCCTCGAACGCCTGCTGGAAGCGGGCATGCGCCTTGGGATTGCGCGCTAGCAACAGGCAGCCGCTGGTGTCGCGGTCGAGGCGATGGACCGGGGTCGGCCAGCGCTTGAACCCCAGGGTCAGATTGCCGAGATGATTTTCAAGGCTGATCGATCCGTCACGCGGCGGGTCGACCGGCAGCCCGGCGGGCTTGTCGATGACGATCGCTTCGCCGTCGATGAACAAAATATGGTCCTGGATCATCGTCGCGCCTTGCCACCGCTACGCACGCGACGCCAGCCCCTCACCCGAAGCGGTAGGCGTCCATCGCCAGGACGCCATAGGTATAGCTGTGGTGCAACCGGTCCGCCAACGCCCCGCCTGCGCCCATTGCGGTGAACAGCGGCAGGATATGGTCCATTGTCGGATGGTTCTGTCGGCCATGCGGGCCGCGCTCGACGGCGTGGAGCACCGCGTCGGTGTCCCCGGCGTCGAACCGGTCCTTGATCCAGTCGGCAAAGTCCGACGCCCATTCGGGAACCGGTGCGTCGTGATTGCGCCCCCCGACAGCGATTGCGCGCAAATTATGCGTCAGGCTGCCCGATCCGATGACCAGCACGTTGCGGTCGCGCAGCGGGGCGATCGCCTGACCGATGCGGTGATGCCATTCGGGCGGATGCGCGCTGCTGATCGACAGCTGCACCACCGGAGTATCGGCGTCGGGCCAGCCCAGCATCAGCGGCACCCACGCGCCATGGTCGAGGCCGCGTGCGGGGTCGAGGAACACAGGATGCCCGGCATCGGCAACCATCTGCGCGACTGTTTCCGCCAGCGCCGGATCGCCCTTGGCCGGATAGCGCAGGTCGAACAGTTTCTGCGGGAAACCACCGAAATCGTGGATCGTCGGCAGTTCGCTGCCCGACGTCACGACCGCCTCGGCCATGTCGTGATGGGCGGAGATCATCAGGATCGCGTCGGGGCGATCCACATGCGACGCCAGCCCGGCGAGGAAATCCCGCGCCGGGCTGGGTTCGAACATGATCATCGGCGAGCCGTGCGACACGAACAGAGCGGGCTGCACGGCGCGCGTCATGTCAGGCGATCAGCTTGGTCGCGACTTCGGCAATGCGCTTGCCCTGATAGCGTGCGCCGGCCAGGTCGATGTCGCTCGGCATGCGGCTGCCGTCGCCGCCGGCGACGGTGGTCGCGCCATAGGGTGCGCCGCCGAGCACTTCGTCGATCTTCATCTGGTCAGCATGACCATAGTCCAGACCGACAATGGTCAGGCCGAAGTGCAGCAAATTGGTGATGATGCTGAACAACGTCGTCTCGTTGCCGCCATGCTGGGTCGCGCTCGAGGTGAACGCACCGCCAACCTTGCCGTGCAGCGCGCCCTGATACCACACGCCACCGGCGGTATCCCAGAACGATGCCATCTGGCTCGCCATGCGGCCGAAGCGGGTCGGCGAACCGACGATGATCGCGTCATAGTCCTTGAGCGCGTCCGGGCCTTCAATCACCGGGTGGGCGCTGTCGGCCTTGAAGCCGGCGGCCTTGACCACCGCCTCAGGCGCGGTTTCGGGCACGCGGCGGATATCGACGGTCGCGCCGGCCGAGCGCGCGCCCTCGGCAACCGCTTCGGCCATCGCTTCGATATGGCCGTATGACGAGTAGTAAAGCACCAGAACCTTGGTCACGGTGTGTCTCCTTGATTGGAACTGAATAAGGGGTGGAGCGGCCCGCCTTGGGAGGGGGAGGTTCGCGGACCGCTCCGGGGGGTCGGTTAGTTGGAATCGACCAGGACGATTTCGGCGTCCTCGGTCGCGGTGATCGTGACCGTCTGGCCACCGCTCAACGCGGCACCATCGCGGGCGTTGAAGGTCTGGGCGCCTGCCCCGGCCTCCGAGCCGGGGTCAATGGTGATCTTGCCGACTGCGGGGACCAGATAGGCATGCCGCCCCGCGCCCACGCTGTGGGTTACGCTTTCACCGGCCTTGATCGTGGCGCCCAGCACGCGGGCGTCGGCGCGGATCGGCAACGCGTCCTTGTCCTCGGCATAGCCGCTCGCCAGGGTCACGAACTTGCCCGAGCGCTCACCCTTGGGGAACGGCTTGGCACCCCAGCTGGGCGCGCCACCGCGCGACCGCGGCATGATCCAGATCTGGAACAGCGTCGTCGTCTCGGGCTCGAGATTGTATTCGGCGTGGCGCACCCCGGTGCCCGCGCTCATCACCTGGACGTCGCCAGCGCCGGTACGGCCGGTATTGCCCATCGAGTCCTGGTGCGTGATCGCGCCGGTGCGGACATAGGTGATGATCTCCATGTCCTGGTGCGGATGCGGCGGAAAGCCGCTGTTCGGCCCGATCTCGTCATCGTTCCACACGCGGATCGCGCCCCAGCCCATGCGGGCCGGATCATAGTAGTTGGCGAAGCTGAAATGATGGCGTGCGTTTAGCCATCCGTGATCGGCATGGCCCAGGCTTTCGAACGAGCGCTTCTCGATCATCGGAACCTCCTTGCTTGAGGCTCAAAATAGGATCGCGGCGACGCGCGTAAATGGAAACGTTTGAAACGGATCGTTTCGGCTTTATACAGCAGAAGCTGTTTAGGGGACCGACCAATGCGCCTGCCGGACTTCGAAGCCTGGGCAATCTTTGCCTGTGTGGTCGAGCATCGCTCGTTCAGCGGTGCGGCGGGCGCAATCGGCGTGAGCAAGGCGACCGTATCCAAGGCAATCGCCCGGCTCGAGGCGCAGCTTGGAACTGCCCTGTTCCACCGCACCTCGCGCCGCCTGACCCTGACCGACAGCGGGACGGCACTCGCCGAACGCGCCGGGCGCATCCTTGCCGAGGCGCAGGCGGCCGAGGAAGCCGCGATTGATTCGGCCAAGGCCCCGTCGGGCATGGTCCGGATCGCGGCGCCGATCACCTTTGGCATCCGCTTCGTCGCCGATGCCATCGCGGAGTTGCTGGTCGAGCATCCCGGCATCCAGATCGATCTGCGCCTGTCCGACGCGCGCGTCGACATTGTCGCGGATGGGTTCGACATCGCGCTGCGCATCGCCGACCTGCCCGACAGCTCGCTGCGCGCGCGCCGGCTGGCGCCGATCAAGGCGCGCGTGGTTGCGGCCCCCTCCTATCTGGCCGAACACGGCACGCCCCGGCACCCGGCCGACCTCGCGCATCATGCCTGCTTTCTCTACGCCAACGCGATCGGTGCCTGGCAGTTTCGCAAGGCCGATGGCGAAGAAGCCGCGGTGCGCCCGGCCGGGCCGCTCATCACCGACAATGGCGACGCGATGATGCCGGCGCTGCTCGCCGGCCTCGGCATCGCGCGCCTGCCGGATTTCATCATCGACCGCGAACTGGCCGATGGGCGGCTGGTCGAAATCCTGTCCGACTGGTCACCGATGAACGTCGCGCTGCACCTGCTCACCCCGCCCAGCACCCTGCGCCCGGCGCGGGTCGAGCTGGTCATCGAGTTCCTGTCCCAGCGCTTCCGCAACCTCTGCACGCGGGTGTAAAGCAAAAGGGCCGGCCCGCGTCGCTGCGGACCGGCCCCGTGCTTGGGCTTGTGTGACCCGGTTTTAGAACTTCACCTCGGTCGAGAAGGTGAAGGAACGGCCACGCGGGTCCGCGACGCGCGGCTCCCACGAACTGCCCGCGCCGGTGTTCGAGTCATAGGTGATCGCGAAGGGCGGATCGGTGTCGAAGATGTTGCGAACACCCATCGTCATCGTGAACCCCTTTTGCACGCGGACCGTCGCGGCAAAATTGTACAGCGTGTAGCTGTCCACCGTCGCATTATAGTCGGGCCGCGTCGCCGAGGCAGGCAGCGCGTTGTTGGTGTAGCCATCGCGATAGATTTGGGAGAGGCTGAAGGTCAGGTCCTCGTTGGTCCAGGTGATATAGGCATTGTGCTTCCACTTGAGGCCAAGGTCGCCGGCATAGGTGAAGCGCCCGATCAGGCTGGGGCCATAAGGCGAGGTAGGCAGGAACCGCTCGCGCTTCTTGAGCAGACGGGTGCCGTCGAGGCCCGCAGTCAGGAAACCGCCGAACAGGTCGGTGCCGCCGCGCAGCGAGACTTCCAGACCCTGGGTCCGCCGCGACCCGATATTGTCGGCGCGCAGGTCCAGCGTGGTGATCGGCGTGCCCGCGCCGCCAGCGCGGATCACGCGGTCGGGGAACAACGACTGGTTGAACAGCAGCTGGTCGATCGTCAGCGATCCGATCGTATTGTCGACCGCGATGCTCCAGAAATCGACCGAGGCGCTGAAGCGCGCCATCGGGCGGAACACGACACCCCCGCTATACTGCTCCGATGTCTCCGGGCCGAGGTTCAAATTGCCGCCGGTAACGGTTTCGGGCGTGATCGCTGCGCAGCCCGGAATCGTCGAGTCCACGCGCCCGGCCGAGCAGGTCGTCGGGTCGTAGCGCGAGTTGCCGGGGTTCGGCGAAATGGTGACGCCGTTGAAGATCTGGTTGAAGGTCGGCACACGGAAACCGGTGTTGAACGACCCGCGGAACATCAGCCAGTCGAACGGCTGGAACTTGGCCGATACCTTCGGATTGGTGGTCGAGCCGAAGCCGGTATAGTCGTCGATGCGCACCGCGCCCCGCACTTCGAACATGTCGTGGATCGGAAGCAGGATTTCGGCATAAGCCGCCTTCACATCCCGGCTCTTGGGGGTCAGCGCGTTGGCATTGTCGAACGCTGCGTTGAAGATCGCCGGCGAGCCGAGAGCGGCCGCCGACGAGCCGTTAAAGCCATATTCCTCGCGGCGATAATCGACGCCGGCGGCGATCTGTACATCGCCGCCCCAGATCGCGAAGAGCGGGCCGGAGATCGACAGGTCAGCCTGCCTCACCTCATATTTGCCGGAATACAGTGCGGTCCCGCGCGCCGAAACGGCATCCAGCGCAGCCATCGCCGCAGCCGACTGGGTAAGCGAGAACGGGTTCAGGATGCCGCTGTTGAACAGACCGACAATGCCGGGCGCGCTTGCGCCAGGCGCGGTCGGGGCACGCGGGTCGGCCCCGCCGACGACTGCACCCGGAATGCCTGACGTGCTGCCGGCCGCTGTCGCAACCGTGGTCGTGTACACGCCGGTGTAATGATAACCGCCACCGAGGATCGATGCAGCCTCGCTGCGCGCATAAGACGCGCCGATGCGATAATCGAAACCGGCGCCGATCGGACCCTCGGCACCGATTGCGGCACGGAACGTCTTGGTCTCGGTCGTATAGTCACGGCGACCGCAATCAATGCAGCGATAGCGGAAGGTGATCGGACGGCCATAGTTACCGACCGCATCCACCGTGCGGTCGCCCGGCGCGCCGATTGCCGGGAACACCGCAGCGATACGATCATAGACGTCGTTATACGTCGCCGCGGTCAGCGAATTGAGCGGAAACGCGATCGGGAGCGTCGTGTTGTTCGACGTATACTGGTTTTCCGAGAAGCGCTTGGCCGAGTTCGCCTTCGATCCGGTCACTTCCGCCGAGATGCGATGCGAACCGAGAGCGACGGTCGCGCGGCCATAATAGGTCAGCGTGTCGATCGGTTGCTGAAGCACAGCGGCGCGGCCGGTGTCGTAGGCGCAGGCATAGCGCGCGCCGGGGACCGCCCACAGCACTTCGTCATAGGCCATGCCGCCATCGAACGAGTCGCACCCCGCCCCGCCCGGAAGGTCGAGGATGTTGATACCGCCATCGGCGCGCTGGGTGCCGCCCGGAAAAACCAGGCCGGGCAGGTAGAAACCGCCGCCCGCCGCCGTGCTCGATGCACTGCCCAGCAGCGTGCCGCCCTGAGTGATGCCGACGCCCGCTGCAGTCGGGTTGATCGGGAATGCGGTCGCGATCGGCGTGCCGCGCGTATCGATCGACAGGCCGCGATTGGGCTGGTTGCCGTTCACGAAGTCGCGGTCACGGCCATAAAGGACGCCGTTCCAGCTCTTGCTGACGGCGGCCATCACGTTGAAGCCCTGCTCCTTCAGGTCGCCATAGCCCACGGTTCCCGACACGCGATACACCGGCGCATCGCCCTCTTCGGTGATGTCGGTGAAGCCGTTGAGGGTCACACCCTGGAAATTCGTCTTGGTGATGAAATTGATCACGCCACCGATCGCGTCGGTACCGTAGATCGCCGACGCGCCGTCCTTCAGAATTTCCACGCGCTCGATTGCGGCGAAGGGGATCTGGTTCACGTCGACCGCGGAGCCGGTCAGGCCGTGCGCGGCAACGCGGCGGCCGTTCAGCAGCACGAGCGTCGCGGCAGAGCCCTGTCCGCGCAGATTGGCGGCCGACAGGCCATTGGTTCCGCGCTGCGCGCCGCTGGTCACGTCGCCATTCGACGCCAGATTGTCGGCGCCATTGCCGTTGGTGCTGAGGAAGCTGATCAGCTGCTCGGGGCTGTTGATGCCTTCGCGCGTCAGATCCTCGTTCGAGATGATCTGCAGCGGCAGCGCGCTCTTGGTCGGGTCCTGCTTGATCCGCGACCCCGTGATCAGAATTTCGCGGTCGGCCGGCGCCTCTTCCGCCTGCGCCGTCGTCGGCCCATCCTGTGCGAAGGCCGGAACCGCGAGGCTGCACGCCGTCACGAACAACGCTGTCTTGAACTTCATACCCCAACCCCCTTTTTGATCCCGCGCGCACGTTTATGTCGGCTTCGCCGGAAACCGGGAAATTAATCACGCACGGGAACTGTTAGCAAATGCAAAATAAGGGGGAGGCCTATAGCCACAGGCTATATCGGGCGTCGATGGGCTTGACAGGATATTTGCCGACTCACCGGCCACCGCCGCGCTGTTCCTAACGACATGGATGCCCCGCGACTCGTGGATTCAGGCCGGTTAGCCAAAAATTAACCTTTTGCCTTCATTCAAGCTTAGGTTAATGAATCAGTCGCGTTGTGCGCCACAGGGGGCCTGCAACCGGCATAGGGGACTCAGCCGATGCGCGTGCTGCTGATCGAAGACGAGCCGACGACCGCCAAGGCCATCGAGCTTATGCTCGCGACCGAGGGTTTCAATGTCTACACGACCGACCTGGGCGAGGAAGGCCTCGATCTGGCGAAGCTGTATGACTATGACATCATCCTGCTCGACCTGAACCTGCCGGACATGCATGGCTATGACGTGCTGAAGAAAGTGCGCGTGGCGCGGGTCCAGACTCCGGTCCTGATCCTGTCGGGCATCAACGAAATGGACAGCAAGGTCCGCTCGTTCGGCTTCGGTGCCGACGATTATGTGACCAAGCCGTTCCATCGCGAAGAGCTGATCGCCCGCATCCACGCCGTGGTGCGCCGCAGCAAGGGCCACAGTCAGTCGGTCATCCGCACCGGCAAGCTGGCGGTGAACCTGGACGCCAAGACCGTCGAAGTCGATGGCGCCCGCGTGCACCTGACCGGCAAGGAATATGCGATGCTCGAGTTGCTCTCGCTCCGCAAGGGCACGACGCTGACCAAGGAAATGTTCCTCAACCACCTTTATGGCGGGATGGACGAGCCCGAGCTCAAGATCATCGACGTCTTCATCTGCAAGCTGCGCAAGAAGCTCAGCATGGCGTGCGAGGGCGAGAATTATATCGAGACCGTCTGGGGCCGCGGCTATGTGCTGCGCGAGCCCGAGGAAGCAGCTGGCGCGGTCAGCGCCGTCGCCTGACAACCCGTTCGTTGCGTGGGGCAATCGGGCCGCGTCATCCGGGGGGATGACGCGGCCCTTTTTCCGTGCGCGCGTAAGATCGCGCGGCAAAACGCCTGAGTTCAATGAAATAAATGGCGGAGAGGGTGGGATTCGAACCCACGTTACGGTTCCCCGTAAACCGCATTTCGAGTGCGGCGCGATCGACCACTCTGCCACCTCTCCGCGAGGGGTCCGCAGGGCATCTACATGCCGCTCCGTCCGGTCGAGCGGGCGCCTCTAGACGAAGCTTCGCACGCTTGCAAGCGCATTGCGCACGCTTCTTGTGCGGAAGCGAAAGCGCATTAGATTAAGACCATGACCAACGCCTCCGACCCGCTCGATCTGGCGATTGCCGGCGTCCCCTTCCCACCCGTGGCGCACGCGCGCTTCAATCTTGGCGATGTGGTGCGGCACCGGTTGTTCGATTTCCGCGGGGTGATTTTCGATATCGACCCGGTCTTTGCCAATACCGACGAATGGTATGAGGCGATTCCCGAGGACGTGCGCCCGCGCAAGGACCAGCCCTTCTACCATCTGCTCGCCGAAAATGCCGAGTCGAGCTATGTCGCCTATGTCAGCCAGCAGAACCTGATCCCGGACGACAGCGACGAGCCGGTCGACCACCCGGCCATCGGCGGCCTGTTCGACGAACTGAGCGGTGGACGGTATCAGCTCAAGCGCGAGCACCGGCATTAAGGTTGTTTGAGAACGCTGACGCGTTCTGCGGTGCCGGCCCGCCCCCCCCGGCCACCCATCGAAGATGCCTTGAAGTGGTTGGCCGGGTGGGGGAGCGGGTTGGTACCGCACTCCGGGCAAACGCCCGGACAAAGGCGCAAACGAGGTTGACTTCCCCGACCGAATCCCATAACCGCGCCGTTCCTCCCGCCGGGCTTGTCCTGCGCGGGCACATGCTTTTGAAATTGAGATGAGGCCCATGTTCGCTATCGTGCGCACGGGCGGCAAGCAGTATCGCGTTGCCGCAGGAGACAAGATCGTCGTCGAGAAGCTCGACGGCGAAGCCGGTTCGACGATCACCCTGGGTGACGTGCTGCTCGCTGGCGAAGGTTCGGATCTGAAGTCGACCGACGGCCTGACCGTTTCGGCCGAGATCGTCGCCCAGCAGAAGGGCGAGAAGGTCATCGTCTTCAAGAAGCGCCGTCGGCACAATTATCGCCGCAAGAACGGCCATCGTCAGAACCACACGATCCTGAAGATCACCGCGATCGGTGCGCAGGAGACCAAGAAGAAGGCCGCTAAGGCCAAGGCGACCGAGGGCGATGCCCCGGCGGCCGCGGAAGCGTAAGGAGTAATCCGAAATGGCACATAAGAAGGCAGGCGGCTCTTCGCGCAACGGTCGCGACTCGCAGTCCAAGCGTCTCGGCGTCAAGAAGTTCGGTGGCGAAGTCGCCATTGCCGGCAACATTCTCGTGCGTCAGCGCGGCACCAAATACTATCCGGGCGTCAATGTCGGCATCGGCAAGGACCACACCCTTTTTGCGCTTACCGACGGCCGCGTGCGATTCCACGACGGCAAGCTCGGTCGCAAATTCTGCTCGGTAGAAATGATTGCGGCTGCGGCCGAATAAGCTGGGCGACCATTCGGGTTGCCCGCCAGGGTGACCCGGGTCTCCACATCTGGAGACCGCAAAAGGGAGACGGGTCACCCCGGTCTCCCTTTTTTATTGCTCCCTCCCCACCCCAACTGTCGCGCTCCGGTCATTAACCCCGGGCATCGGCGGGTCCGCGAGGAGAGTAAGATGTTCGCACGTACACAGCGGTTGATGCTGCGTCCCGGCTGGATCGAGGATGCGCCCGAACTGGCGCGCGCGATCGGCCATCACGAGGTTGTCCGCAACCTCAGCCGCGCCCCCTGGCCCTATGCGGTGAGCGACGCCGAAGAATTTCTGACGATCGAGCGCAAGGCGAGCGACCTGCCCGTCTTCCTGATCTGCGCGCTGGACGGCGGCACCAGCCGCATCGTCGGCTGCATCGGGCTGGACCGGACGGAGCACGGCGGGGTCGAACTCGGCTATTGGATCGCGCCCGAAGCCTGGGGCCGCGGCTATGCGACCGAGGCCGGCCGCGCGGTGATCGACATCGCCCGCACGCTGCGCGTCCCCACGCTCACCGCCAGCCACTTCGCCGACAACCCGGCATCGGGCCGCGTACTGCGCAAGCTCGGCTTCCGCCCGACGGGCCGGACGGTGCCCCGCCACTCGCTGGGTCGCGGCGGCGCGGATGTGACGGTGGAGTTCGAACAGCGCCTGTCGGACTCGGACTGCACCGACCCGTGCGACCGAATGGCGGCGTGAGGTTCTAAAAGGCCCCTCCCCTTCAGGGGAGGGGCTTGGGATTGGCACTCACCTGAAACGATCGGACGGGGCCAGTTACGCAACACGGCCCCGTCCGAAACTCTGGACCTCAGTTGGCAGCAGCAGCCTCGCGCCGCACCGCATCCGGCGCCGTTTCCCAGCCGCCGCCGAGCGCCTTGAACAGCGCCACCTGCGCCTCCGCCAGCGCCGCGTTGGACTGAGCGAGCGCAGCACGCGCCCCTGCCCGCTCGCGCTCGGCATCGATCCGCTGGAGCAGGCTGTCGCGCCCCGCCTCGAAGCGCAGGATCGCGATGCGTGCGGCGTTCGTCGCCGACGCATCGGCGCGGCGCAGCGCGACGTTGCGCTCAATCTCACCCGAATAGCGCGCCAGCGCCTGTTCGACCTCACGCAATGCGGTCAGCACCGTGCCGTCGAATGCGGCGAGCGAACCCTCCGCCCCCGCCTCGGCCTGGCGGACTCGCGCCCGCGCGGCCGTCAGGTTCGGGAAGTTCCAGCTGAGCAACGGCCCGAGCGAGAAGTTGAACGACGAGCTCTTGCCCAGATCCTCGATATTCTGCGCGCCCAGCGACACCGAACCACCCAGCGTGATCGACGGGTAGAGCGCGGCGGTCGCCACTCCCACCCGCGCGGTATCCGCCGCCAGCTGCCGTTCAGCCTGACGCACATCGGGGCGGCGGGCGAGCAAGGCCTGCCCATCCCCCACGGGAATCAGCGCCGACACGCCCGGCGGCGTCGCGCAGGCATCGGCCTGCCCGTCCAGTTCCGCCGGCGGCTTACCGGTCAACGTCGCCAGCGCATACAGCGCGGCGCGCCGCTCCGCCTCGAACGCCGGCACCTGCGCGCGGGCATTCTCGGCCAGCACGCGCGCCTGATCGACATCGCGGATTGTGCCGCGCCCTGCGTCGAACAGCCGCTGGGTCAGGTCGAGCGTGCGGGACTGAAGCTGCACGGTCTCGCGCGCCACCGCTGCCTGCGCGGCGAAGCCGCACGCGGCAGCGTAGGTCCGCGCCGTCTCCGCCGCGATTGCCACGCGCGCGCCGTCGAGCGCTGCCTGCGCCGCATCGACATCGCCGCGCGCCGCCTCGATCGAACGGCTCACGCGGCCGAACAGGTCGACCTCATAGGATGCGTCCAGCCCGACCCGGAAGAAGTCGCCCTCGACCCCATCCACGCCGGCGGGCAGCGCGCCCTGCGCGCTCTCCGCCCCGGTGCGCGACCGGGTATAGCCCGCACTCACGCTGGTCCCCGGCAGCCGCTGTCCGCGGGACTCCGACAGGATCGCCCGCGCCCGCTTCAGGTTCGCCGACGCCTGGCGGATGTCGGTGTTGTAGGTCAGCGCCTCGACCACCAGCCGGTCGAGCACGGGATCCTTGAACAGCCGCCACCATTCGCCCTCGACCGCGCCCGGCGACACTTTGGTCATGCCTGGATCGACGAACGCCGCCGCCGCTGCGGGCGGAGTTTCGGGCCGCTGATAGGTCGGGCCGACCGAACAGCCCGCCAGCAGCGCCGCGCTCGCGCTCATGATGAAAAGGCGCTTCATGCTGCAGGCTCCGTCACGGGGTCATTGGGTTTGCGGCCCAAGCGTGCGCGCTGTGCGTTCGCCCAGAGGCCGAACTTGCGGCTGATGACATAGAAGGCCGGAGTGAAGATCAGGCCGAAGATCGTCACGCCGATCATGCCGAAGAACACCGCGACGCCCAGCGCCTGGCGCAGCTCCGCCGCCGCCCCGCTCGCGATCACCAGCGGCAGCACGCCGAGAATGAAGGCGATCGAGGTCATCACGATCGGACGCATGCGCTGATGCGCCGCGTGCTTCGCTGCCTCGAACATGTCCATGCCCTGGTCCTCGTTCTGGCGCGCGAATTCGACAATCAGGATCGCGTTCTTCGCCGCCAGGCCAATCAGCACCACCAGACCGATCTGCGTGAGGATGTTATTGTCCATCCCCATCACGTTGACGCCCAGGATCGCGGCGAGCAGGCACATCGGCACGATCAGGATCACCGCCAGTGGCAGCACCAGGCTTTCATAGAGCGCGGCGAGCAGCAGGAAGACGAACACCACTGCAAGTGCAAAGGCGATCACGCCGGTGTTGCCCGCAGACTTCTGTTCCAGCGCCAGTTCGGTCCATTCGAAGCTCATGCCCTGCGGCAGCGTCTGCGCCGCGAGCGCCTCCATCGAATCGAGCGTCTGGCCGGTCGAGTAGCCGGGCTTGGAATCGCCCTGCAGTTCGGCCGCCGGGTAGAGGTTGTGGCGCACCACGCGATACGGGCCGCTGTCGTTGCGCAACGTCATCACCGAACTCATCGGCACCATCTCGCCCGACGCCGACCGGGTCTTGAGGCCCTGAATGTCGGTGGCGTCGTCGCGATAGGGCGCGTCGGCCTGTGCCGTCACACGGAAGGTGCGACCCAGATAGTTGAAGTCGTTGACATAGGACGAGCCGAGATAGGCACCCAGCGTCGAGAAGACGTTGGACACCGGCACGCCCATCCGCTCCGCCCGCTCGCGATCGACATCCGCGGTCAGGCGCGGGGTGCCGGTGTTGAACAGGGTGAAGGCACCCGCGACGCTTTCCTGCTGGTTCGCGCCCATCATCATGCCGAAAGCGGACTGTGCGAGCGCGTTATAACCAAGGCCCTCACGGTCCTGGATCATCATCTTGAACCCGCCGCCGGTGCCGATACCCGGAACCGGGGGCGGCGGAATGACGAGGATGTCGCCACCCTTGATCGGGGCCAGCGCACCATAGAGCGCACCCTGAATCTCGTCCGCGGTCGCATCACGCTCCGCGTGGGGAGCAAGGCCGAAGAACAGCACGCCGGTGTTCGGCGCGGTCGAGAAGCTCGCGCCATCAAGACCGGCAAAGCCGACGACGTACTTGACGCCGGGAAGCTTGCGCGCCTCCTTGATCGCCTGCTGCACGACGGCATCTGTGCGATTGAGCGACGACCCCGGCGGCAACTGGACCGCGCCGATCAGATAGCCCTGATCCTGCGGCGGGATGAAGCCCGACGGCGTCGACGTGAAGCGCCAGCCCGCGACGAGGATCAGCGCGACATAGACCACCCCGACCACCATCAGCATGCGCACCAGCTTCGCGGTCAGCTTGCCATAGCTTTCGGAAAGCCGGTTGAAGCCCCGGTTGAACGCCGCCCCGGCTCGCGCCGGGAGACCGCGCCAGCCCGGCGCGGGTTCGCTGTGATGCCCCTTATGCTTGAGCACCAAAGCGCAAAGCGCGGGTGACAGCGTGAGCGACACGAACGCCGAGATCAACGTCGCCGAGGCGATGGTGATCGCGAACTGCTGGTAGAAGGCGCCGGAAATGCCCGGGATGAACATCGTCGGCACGAACACGCCGACCAGCACCAGGCTGATCGCGATGATCGCGCCCGACACTTCGTCCATCGTCTTGTGCGCGGCGTCCTTGGGGGACAGCCCCTCCTCTTCCATCAGTCGCTCGACATTCTCGACCACGACGATCGCGTCGTCGACGACGATGCCGATGGCGAGGACGAGGCCGAACAGCGAGAGCGTGTTGAGCGAATAGCCGAACGCCAGCAGCACCGCGAACGCACCGACCAGCGAGATCGGGATCGCGACGATCGGGACCACCGCCGCACGCCAGCTCTGGAGGAAGATCAACACCACGAGCACCACGAGCACCAGCGCTTCGATCAGCGTGTGTTCGACCGCCGTGATCGACTCGGCGATATACTCGGTCGGGTTGTAGTCGATCGAATAGGTCATCCCCGGCGGGAAGTCCTTTGCCAGACTGTCCAGCTCGGCCTTGACCGCGTCGGCGGTCGCCAGCGCGTTGGAGCCGGGGAGCTGGAAGATGCCGACGCCCACTGCCCGCTTGTCGTTCAGATAGCCGTTGAAATTATAATCCTGCGCGCCAAGCTCGACCCGTGCGACGTCGCGCAAATGCGTCAGCCGCCCGGTCGCGTCGCGCTTCACCACGATCGCGCCAAACTCGTCCGGCGTGGTCAGGCGACCCTTGGTCTGCACGCCCAGTTCGAACGCGGGACTGGCATTGCCATAAGGCGGCGCACCGACAGTGCCGGCGGCGACCTGGACATTCTGGCCACGGATCGCGTTGACCACTTCGTCCACGGTCATGTCGCGCGCGGCGGCAAGGCCGGGGTCGATCCACACGCGCATGTTGTAATCGCGCCCGCCAAACGCCTGCGCCTGGCCCACACCGGGGATGCGCGCGATGCGGTCCTGCACCTGCAGCGTCACGTAGTTCGAGATATACTGTACATCGAGGCTGTTGTCGGGCGAGGTGAAGAACGCGACCATCAGGAAGTCGGGCGAGCTCTTGTTCACCGTCACGCCGATGCGCCGCACGTCCTCGGGCAGGCGCGGCTCGGCGGTCGCGACCTTGTTCTGCACCAACACCTGCGCCTGATCGACATTGGTGCCCTGCTTGAACGCGACCGTAATCTGCGTCTGGCCATTTCCGGTCGACGACGACGTCATGTAGAGCATGTTGTCGACGCCGTTGATCGCCTGTTCGATCGGTGCAGCGACGGTTTCAGCGACCGTCTCGGCGCTCGCCCCCGGATAGGCGGCGGTCACGACCACCGTCGGCGGCGCGATGTTGGGATATTGCGCGATCGGCAGCGACGGATAGGCGATGGCGCCGACGATGACGATCAGGATCGACAACACCGCCGCAAAGATCGGCCGGTCGATGAAGAAATGGGGGAATTTCATGGAACGCGCCCCTTACTGGACGGTCGCCTGGCCCGAAGCCGGCGGATCGATGGGACGCGTGGGTGCGGCTTGCTTGGTCGCGTCGGGCGTGATCTTGCCCGCCTTAGGCGTGACCTGCGCGCCCGGCTGAAGCCGCCCGACGCCGGTCAGGATCACGCGATCCGTCGGTGCCAGACCATCGCGGACGATGCGCAGCCCTTCGGCCTTCGCGCCGACCTCGACGACACGCGGGGTCGCCTTGTTGTCCTTGCTCACGACATAGACGAGGCGCCGGGTCTGGTCGGTGACGATCGCCTCATCGGGCACCAGCATCGCGCGATAGCTGCCCGACCCGAGCAGACGCGCGCGGCCGAACATGCCGGGGGTCAGGAAGCCGGTTGGGTTCGGAACCACGGCATGCGCGCGGATCGTGCCCGAATTGGGGTCCACCGCATTGTCGAGGAACGCCATGCGGCCGTTCCAGCGATACTCATTCTCGTCCGCCAGCTGAATCTGAACCGGGTTGGCGGTGTTGCGCGACGATCCACGCTCGCCGCGCTGATCCTGACGCAGATTCTTGAGGTAAAAGGCTTCGGCCCCCTCGAACTCGAACCAGATCGGGTCGAGCGACACGACGCGGGTCAGGACAGTCTGCCCCTCCGCCACGAAGTCGCCTATGCTGACCTTGCGGTCCGAGACACGGCCACTGAACGGCGCGCGCACGGTGGTGAAGCCGAGGTTGAGCATCGCCTGCGACGCTGCGGCGCGGCCGGCGGCGAGGTCGGCCGCAGCGCTACGCTCGGCCGCGACATTCGCCTCCAGCTCCTCGGCGCTCACGGCCTGGGCGCTCGCAAGCGCACGGCTGCGTGCGGTGACCTGGCGGGCATTGTTGAGGGCGGCCTGTGCGCGGGCGATCTGCGCCTGCGCCTGCATCAGCTGCGCGCGATAGGGGCGCGGGTCGATCGTGAAGAGCGCCTGACCCTTGCGAACGTCCTGACCGTCGCGGAAATGGACCGCGGTGATGACACCGTTGACGCGCGCGCGGATCTCAACGTCCTCCGGCGCGACGAAGCGGCCGGTATAATCGTCCCAATCCATCACTTCGCGCTGGAGCGGCGTTGCCACCATGACCTCGGGCGGCGGCGGCGCAGCAGGCGGCTGACCGCCTCCACACGCGCTCAACGCCGTCAGTGCCACCAAGCCTGCCAGGACACGCATATCGTACTTTCCCCTTATTGCAGCGCAGCAACTGGGGAGCACGAAAAGCGGTTTCAACCCCGCAACGGATAATTTTTGAAATTTATCGTACAGTAATTGGTCGAGCAGACCAGAACGCACTCACGCGGCGACTGGTTCCCGGGGCATGACCGCCGCTTCATAGGCACTTTCCGCCTTCTGGATCAGCGCGCGGTCATCATGGTTCCACGGATGGAAACCGGGCATGAAATAACTCAGCCATTCCGGGATCATCCGCGTCACCAGACCCGGCGACACCAGAAGATATTTTGCGAGCATCGTGCGCGCGCGCCAGCCGGTGATCCCGTCCTGAGCCATCAGGTCCAGCGTACCTTCGATCCGGTGCTTCCAGAACGTTAAGCTGATCAAAAGCATTGTCAGCGACTTGATCTTCCACCGCTTCCACCGGCTCATGTTCCGTGTGGCGTGCAGATAGGTGTCGTAGGCAACACCCTTATGCTCGATCTCTTCCAGCGCATGCCAGCGCCACAGATCGCCATTGGCCTGGTCTGCCCCGTCGAGATGGCGGGGATTGCGGATCAGTTCGGCCGCGAGGATCGCGGTGTAGTGTTCCAGCGCCATGGTCGCCGCAAGCTGAACGATCTTGGGTCGCGCACGTGCGATCTCAAGCACCTGATCGACCCGCGATTCGAGCCGGCTGATGTCATAGCCATGGTCCAGCACGCGCTTGTTGAACGCGACATGCTCCCGGCTGTGCACGACTTCCTGAACGGTGAACGCCTTGATTTCACGCGCCAACTTCTCGTCGACACCGTCGCGGAACGCCTTCACGCTCTCGATGAAATAGGCCTCGCCCTTGGGGAAGGTGACCGACAGGGCATTGTAGAAAGCCGTCGCCGCCGGATTGCCGCCCAGCCACCAGCGATCCTGCCGCAGCCCGCGCCCAAAGCGGCGGTCGCGCGGGGTGATCGTCAGATCGGCGGGAGTCTTTGCGTTCGACATGGTTTTGCTCCAAGGCTTATGAAACTGCAGCTAGTTGTTACTTACACGAATGTCAATAACTCCCATTTCCGAGCGCCGTCGGCTCACCCCGGAAGAATCACGCGATGCCGCGCTGGAAGCCGCGCGTGCGATCCTGATCGAAGCGGGGCCGCAAGCGGTCACGCTCAAGGCGGTCGCGGCGCGGATCGGGCGCACCCATGCCAACCTGCTTCACCATTTCGGTTCGGCGGCGGGGCTGCAGCGCGCACTCGCCCGCAGCCTCGCGGAGAGCGTGTGCTCGCAGATCGTTCTGCTGATTCAGGAAGCGCGGGCGGATACAAGCGCCCAGACCGAGGACAAGCCGCGCCAGGTCGTCGACCTCGCCTTCGACGCGTTCGATCGCTCGGGCGCGGGCGCGCTGGCCAGCTGGATGATCCTGTCGGGGAACGAGGATGCGCTTGACCCGATCCTTGAGGTAATCCACGGGCTGGTCGATCAGATCGCTGCGGTCGAAGGTGAAGACACCGCCACCGCGCTGCGTGAAGATACGCTCGCCCTCGTGTTGATGGCGATGGGCGATGCGCTGCTCGGCGAGCAGCTTGCCCGCTCGCTCGACCTTCCCCGCGGTGCCGCGCGCGAAATCGCGCTGCGCCAGCTTACCGGATCGCCCCGCTTCCAGAAAATGTGGGGCCAGGACCTTTAGACCATGCATTTTCTCGACCAAGCCAAAATCTATGTGAAGTCCGGCTGGGGCGGCGGCGGTGCCGTCAGCTTTCGGCGCGAGAAATATGTCGAATATGGCGGGCCGGACGGCGGCAATGGCGGCAAGGGCGGCGACATCATCTTCGAGGCGGTCGCCGGCCTCAACACGCTGATCGACTTTCGCTACACCCAGCATTTCAAGGCGCAGCGCGGCCATGGCGGGTCGGGCAGCAACAAGACCGGCGCGGGCGGCGACGATCTGGTCATCAAGGTGCCGGTCGGCACGCAGATCCTGGCCGATGACGACGAACGCACCCTGCTCGCCGACCTGACCGAAGTCGGGCAGCGCATCGTGTTCCTGCGCGGTGGCGATGGCGGGCGTGGCAATGCCAGCTACAAGACCAGCACCAACCGCACACCACGTCAGCACGGCACCGGCTGGCCGGGTGACGAAGCCTGGGTGTGGTTGCGGCTGAAGCTGCTCGCCGATGCCGGGCTGGTGGGTCTGCCCAATGCCGGCAAGTCGACCTTCATCAACGGCGTCACCAACGCTCAGGCAAAGGTGGGCGCCTACGCCTTCACCACCACCCGCCCCCAGCTCGGCGTGGTGCGTCACAAGCACCAGGAGTTCGTGATCGCGGACATCCCCGGCCTGATCGCGGGTGCAGCAGAAGGGGCCGGGGTCGGCGATCGCTTCCTGGGTCATATCGAGCGGTGCAAGGTGCTGCTTCACCTGGTCGACGCCAATGACGAGGATGTGGCGACCAGCTATCGCATCGTCCGCGACGAGCTGGACGCCTATGGTGCCGGGCTGACCGACAAGAAGGTCATCGTGGCGCTCAACAAGATCGACACGCTGGACGACGAGCTGATCGCCGCGCTTTCGGCCGAGCTGGAGGATGCCAGCGGGGCCGAGGTCATCCCGATCAGCGGGGCGAGCGGAGTCGGGGTCGACTGGGTGCTCGACAAGCTGATCGAGGCGATCGGTCCGAACCGCGGCACGGTCGCTGACGACGATGCCGGGGAAGAGCCGGTGGAGTGGTCGCCGATCTGACCGCTGCGGTCAGGCGGCAACCACCGCCTTGCGGGTCGATGCCGCGTGGATTTCGTCGATCGCGGCACCCAGCGCGCCGTCGAACTCGTCAGCGGTCATGCCGTGGCGCAGATCTTCGAGCAGCGCGCGGCTGAAGCTGGCGATCATGCCGCGATTCTTCGCCAGTTCGGCACAGGCCTCGGGGCGCTTGTAGCCGCCGGACAGGGCGACGACGCGCAGCACCTTCGGGTGGTCGACGAGCGGGTCGAACAGGCCGGGGGTCGCGGGGATCGACAGCTTGAGCATCACCTGCTGCCCCGCGGGCAGGGCGTCGAGCGCCGTGAGGAGCTCGTCGCGCAGGATCGCGTCGGCTTGCGCGCGTTCGGGCGACTTGATGTTCACCTCAGGCTCGATAATCGGCATCATGCCGTGGCTGAGCACCTGAGCGCCGATCTCGAACTGCTGCTTTACCACCGCCGCGATGCCCGTGGCATTGGCGAGGTTGACGACCGAGCGCTCCTTGGTGCCGAACACGCCGAGGCCCTTGGCCTTCACCAGCAGCGCGTCGAGATCGGGCATCGGCTTCATTAGCTGGACGCCGTTTTCCTCGGCCTCCAGCCCCTTGTCGATCTTGATGAACGGGACGACGCCGCGCTCGATCAGCGCCGCCGGGGTCGGCTTGCCATCGACCTGGCCGTCCATGGTGCGTTCGAACAGGATCGCACCGATCACCTTCTCGCCGCTGAAGCACGGCGAGGTGATGATGCGGCTGCGCATCGTGTGGATCAGGCCGAACATCTCCTCGTCGGTCGACCAGGCATCGTCCGCCACGCCATAGCCGGCCAGCGCCTTGGGCGTCGAACCGCCGGACTGGTCGAGCGCGGCGATGAAGCCGTTACCTTCGGCGATCTTGGCGGTCATTTCGGCGGTGTTCATCGCTGGCATCCCTGTTCCGACACTTTGTTGCGCGGCCTATTGCAGCGCGGCAAGGCGCTGAAAAGCCTGACAACGATAGCCAACCCGCCGAAAAAATGCCGTCAGCGCGTCAGCGCCGCAACGCCCGGCAGTTCCTTGCCCTCCATCCACTCGAGGAACGCGCCGCCGGCGGTGGAGACGAAGCTCATGTCGCCCGCGACGCCGGCCTGATTGAGCGCGGCGACGGTGTCCCCGCCCCCGGCGACCGACACCAGCGAGCCTTCCTTGGTCAGTGCAGCGACGGTGTGGGCGAGCGCCATCGTGGCGGTGTCGAACGGCTTGGTTTCGAACGCGCCGAGCGGGCCGTTCCACACGAGCGTGCGGCAATTCTTGAGCACGTCCGCCAGCGCCTCGCTCGCCGCCGGGCCGATGTCGAGGATCATCTCGTCGGCGGCGACTTCATGGACGTTGCAGGTGCGCAGGGACGGCGGGTTGGGGGCGAATTCCTTCGACACCACCACGTCATAGGGGAGATGGATCGTGCAGTTCGCCTTGTCCGCGGCGTCGAAGATTTCCTCGGCAGTGCCGGTCAGGTCATGCTCGCACAGCGACTTGCCGACATCGACGCCGCGTGCGGCGAGGAAGGTGTTGGCCATGCCGCCGCCGATGATGAGGTGATCGACCTTGCCGACCATCGCCTTGAGCACATCGAGCTTGGTCGACACCTTGGCCCCGCCGACCACCGCAGCGACGGGGTGGTCGGGATTGCCCAGCGCCTTGTCGAGCGCGTCGAGTTCAGCCTCCATCTGGCGACCGGCAAAGGCAGGCAGGCGGTGCGCGAGTCCCTCGGTCGAGGCATGAGCACGGTGCGCGGCGGAGAAGGCGTCGTTGACATAGAGGTCGCCGAGTGCGGCGAAGCGGTCGACCGTGGCGGGGTCGTTCTTTTCCTCACCGCCGAAGAAGCGGGTGTTTTCGAGCAGAGCGATATCGCCGGGCTGGAGCGTCGCGGTGGATTCGGCGTCGCCCTCCCAGTCGATGTAACGCACCTCGCGACCGAGGACCTGGCTGAACGGCCGGGCGAGCTGCGCGGTCGAATGTTCGGGGCTCGGCACCTTCGGGCGGCCGAAATGGGCGAGGATCAGGACGATCGCACCCTTATCGGCCAGTTCGGCGACGGTCTGGACCGCAGCGCGGAAGCGGTTGTCGTCGGTGACCGCGCCATCGGCCATCGGCACGTTCAGGTCTTCGCGCACCAGCACGCGCTTGCCGGTGATGTCGCCCATATCGTCGAGGGTCTTGAATGCACGCGTCATGGTTCGATCCTGATGCTGTCGCCGACGGCAATGGTGCCGGGCGTGATGACTTTGGTGAGCGCGCCGCCGCGCCAGTCGGGGGTGAGCGCGGCGCGCAGCCCATCGGCCAGCGCCTCCATCCGCTCACAGGGTTCGGTTTCGCAGGTGATTTCGAGCACGACATCCGCGCCGATACGGATGCGGGTGCCGGGGGTCTGGGGTAGGTCGAAATCCTCGACCAGCAGATTGGCGCGGCGCTGTTCCCAGGGGATCGAGTGGCCGACCTGCGCCATCGCGGCGTCCCAGTCGTTCGCCTCGATCAGGCTGATCTGACGCTTGTAGGGCTTGCCCTTCATCGCGCCGCGAAAGTCGCCGCCGATGCCGCCTTCCAGCGTGACGGTCGCGTGGTCGATGGTCTCCATCGGCCCCTTGGGGATGGCGTGGCGGGCGATGCCTGAAATACGGCCGGTCATGGATACGCCTCCAGAAACGGGCGGGCTTCGGAAGCCGGAAGTTTACACTAGCTTTACACTGTCCGCAGTTCCCGCACCTGCCAGCACGGGCGGCAAGCGTGGGGCCGATGCGAGTCGAAGTTCGACGGTAACTCAAGCGGGGGCTTGTAGGAAAGCCGAGGGCTGACGACCCGGTGGCTTGCCGGGGTGACAGGCCCTCCCCCAACCCCTCCCGCAAGCGGGAGGAGAGCTTAGTGTCCCCCACCGCTTGCGGCAGTGTGATTGGTAGGTTTAGCCCAGCTTGGCCATGGTGCTGGCGGTGTCGACCATGCGGTTCGAGAAGCCCCATTCATTGTCGTACCAGCTGACGACGCGGACGAGCTTGCCGTCGATGACGGCGGTTTCGAGGCTGTCGATGGTCGACGAGGCCGGGTTGTGGACGATGTCGATCGAGACCAAAGGCTCGTCGCTGAATGCGAGCACGCCGACCAGCGGGCCGCTTTCCGCCGCCGCCTTGAGGATCGCGTTGACCTCTTCCTTGGTCGTGTCGCGCTTCGGCGTGAAGGTCAGGTCGATCAGCGAGCCATCCGGCACGGGGACGCGCACCGACGAGCCGTCGAGCTTGCCCTTGAGCTCCGGCAGCACCTCACCGACCGCGCGGGCAGCGCCGGTGGTGGTCGGGATCATGCTCATCGCCGCAGCGCGGGCGCGGCGCATGTCCGAGTGGATCTGGTCGAGGATCTTCTGATCGTTGGTGTAGGCGTGGATCGTGGTCATCAGGCCACGTTCGATGCCGATGCTGTCGTTCAGCACCTTGGCCACCGGGGCGAGGCAGTTGGTGGTGCACGATGCGTTCGACACGATCGTGTGGCCAGCCTCGAGCTTGTCGTGGTTGACGCCATAGACGACGGTCAGGTCGACATTCTTGCCCGGGGCCGAGATCAGCACCTTCTTTGCGCCGGCATCGATATGCTTCTGCGCGCTTTCGCGGTCGGTGAAGAAGCCGGTGCATTCGAGGACCAGATCGACGCCGTTGGCGGCGTGCGGCAGGTTGGCCGGATCGCGCTCCTTGGTCACCTTGATACGCTTGCCATCGATGATCAGGTCATCGCCGTCCGCGCTCACGGTGCCGGGATAGCGGCCATGCACGCTGTCGCGGCTGAACAGCCAGGCGTTCGACTTGGCATCGGCCAGATCGTTGATCGTGACCAGTTCCAGACCGCTTTCCGGGCGCTCCAGGATCGCGCGCGCCACCAGGCGTCCGATGCGTCCGAACCCGTTGATCGCAACCTTCGTCATTCGTCTCTCCTTAGACGGCAAATTAGACGGCAAGCCGTCCGATGATCTGGGGCACGATCGCGTCTGCGGTCAGCCCGAAATGCTTGTACAGGTCTTCGGCGGGACCCGACGCGCCGAAGCCGTCGATGCCGAAGTTGAGGCCATCGAGGCCGGTGTAACGCTGCCAGCCGAAGGTGCTGCCCGCCTCGATCGACACGATCAGCGCGTCCGCAGGCAGAATGTCGGCGCGGTAGGCGGCGGGCTGGGCGTCGAACGCCTCGGTGCAGGGCATGGACACGACATCGGCACCGATGCCCTGTGCTTCAAGGGCGGTGCGGATATCGGCGGCGATTTCGACTTCCGAACCGGTGGCGAGCAGCACGACCTTGCGCGCGGCCTGTGCCGACTGGAGGCGGTAGCCGCCCTTGGCGATATCGGAGACCTGGGTTTCGCCGACGAGCGGGCGCAGATTCTGGCGGGTGAGCACCAGCATCGACGGGCCGTCGACGGTGCGCAACGACAGGTCCCAGGCGGCGGCGGTCTCGACCGCGTCGCACGGACGCCAGACGTTGAGGTTCGGCATCGCGCGCAGGCTCTGCAGATGCTCGATCGGCTGGTGGGTCGGGCCGTCTTCGCCAAGGCCGATGCTGTCGTGCGTCATCACATAGACGACGCGCGCGCGCTGCAGCGCCGAGAGGCGGATCGCGCCGCGCGCATAGTCGGAGAAGACGAGGAAGGTGCCGCCATAGGGGATGATCCCGCCATGCAGCGCCATGCCGTTCATCGCCGCGGCCATGCCGAATTCGCGGATGCCGTAATAGACATAGCGGCCGGCATAATTCTCGGCCGTCAGGGGACCGGTCGCCTTGGTCTTGGTGTTGTTGGAGCCGGTGAGGTCGGCCGAGCCGCCGATCAGTTCGGGCAGGTTTTCGGTCAGCGGCTCGAGCGCCATTTCACTCGACTTGCGGGTCGCGACCTTGGGCTGGTTGGCGAGCAGGTCGGCGATGTAGCTGTCGAGGTTAAAGTCCGGCAGCTCGCCCGCCATGCGGCGTTCGAACTCGGCGCGGTCGGCATGGGCGGCGAGGCGCGCCTTCCAATCGGCATGCGGCGCGGCGGCGCGCTTGCCGGCGTCGAGCCACGCGGCGGCGATGTCGGCGGGGATTTCGAACGGGGCGTGGGTCCAGCCGAGCGCTGCGCGGGCGGCGGCGACTTCGTCGGAACCGAGCGGCGAACCGTGAACCTTGCTCGTCCCGCCCTTGTTCGGGGCACCCTTGCCGATCACCGTCTTGCAGCGGACCAGCGAGGGGCGCGGGTCGGCGATCGCGGCGTCGAACGCGGCGGCGATGCTGGCCGGATCATGGCCGTCACAGGCGACGACGTGCCAGCCGGTTGCTTCGTAGCGGGCGGGGATATTCTCGCTCGACGACAGCGACACCTTGCCGTCGATGGTGATGTCATTGTCATCCCACAGCACGATCAGGCGGCCGAGCTTGAGGTGCCCGGCCAGGCCGATCGCTTCGTGGTTGATGCCTTCCATCAGGCAACCGTCGCCCGCGATCACCCAGGTGCGGTGGTCGACGATGCTGTCATCGAACACGGCGTTGAGGTGACGCTCGGCGAGCGCCATGCCGACCGCCATGGCAAGGCCCTGACCCAGCGGGCCGGTGGTGCATTCAACGCCGGGAAGCTCGAAATTCTCGGGGTGGCCGGCGCAGGGGCTGCCGACCTTGCGGAAGTTGCGGATGTCGTCGAGCGTCGGGCGGGCATAGCCGGTCAGGTGCAGCAGCGAGTAGATCAGCATCGAGCCATGGCCGGCGGACAGCACGAAGCGGTCGCGGTCGGCCCATTTGGGATCGGTCGGATCGTATTTCAGATAATCGCTGAACAGCACCGTCGCGACATCGGCCATGCCCATCGGCATGCCCGGATGGCCGGAATTGGCGGCCTCGACTGCGTCCATCGACAGGGCGCGGATGGCGTTGGCACGGTCGGCGAACGAAATGGTCACGGCATATCCCCTATCGGGCCTGCGCGCGTCGCGTTGAGTCTCGCCACGGCCCGGCGAATCGAAGTTGGCGTGCCAATGGGGCGCGCGGGCGCGTGCGTCAACCGGGCGGGGTTGCGACTTGGGTAAAGCCACCCTATCCACCCGGCATGGCGGATGCGGAACCCTCCGCGCTCGAGCGGATCGAGCGCGCGCTTGCGCGGATCGAAGCTGCGGCCGCGCGCCGTGCATTCGACGCGGAACGGCTGGAACATCGGCACGCGGTGCTGCGCGGCAAGGTCGAGCAGGCGATTGCTGCGCTCGATGCGCTGATCGAACAGGAGGGGGAGGACTGATGGGTCAGGTCACCCTCACCATCGCCGGACGCAGCCACAGCATCGCCTGTCGCGACGGCGAGGAGCTGCATCTCGAACGGCTCGGCGCGTTGCTGGAGAAGCACGCCGAAACCGCAGCGCGCGCGTCGGGCGGGCTGAGCGGCGAGCGGACCATGCTGTTCCTGGCGCTGATCCTGGCCGACCAGCTGGACGAGGCGGAGCGCAACCCGCCGGGCGGCGTGTCGCCGGTGCTGCTCGACAATCTGGCCGACCGGCTGGAGGCAGTGGCCTTGGCACTTGAGGAACCTGCGCCGAACGCCTAAATTGGCGGTGGCGGGTACTGCCCGGTGCGAGCTTTAGCGATTATCCCTGAGGCGATTCATCATCCATGGGGGCTGTCCCTGCTCAGGTCCTGGCCTGTGGCACATGGTCCCCACCTGACGTAAACGGCGTCAGAGGATATTCAAGCACACGGCCCATGGTGGTCCCGCCAACGGATTTAGTCAGCGAGGCCGCGGCTTCGCATGGTGCGAAGCGCGATTATGGCTGACGATAAACGGACCCTGCGCGCCCGGATGCGCGCGTTGCGCGACGAGTTCGCGATGACGATCGGCGGGGTGATCGAGCCGCCCGCCGCGCTGCTGGCGCGGTTCGGGCCGGGCGTGACAGTGTCTTCCTATATCCCGGTGGGCAGTGAGGCCGATCCGACCGCGATCGCCTGGGCCGCGCGGGAGGCAGGGTGCCGGATCGTGCTGCCGCATGTCACCAGCCGCGAGTCGCCAGTGCGGTTCTTTGCGTGGGAACCGGAGCATGCGCTGGTCGACGGGCCGCTGGGGCTGCGCCAGCCCGACGACAGCGGCGTCGAGTGCGATCCCGATATCGTGCTTACCCCATTGCTGGCGTTCGACGCGGCGATGAACCGGCTGGGTCAGGGCGCGGGCCATTACGACCGGGTGTTCGAACGGCTGCCCGATGCGTGGCGGATCGGCATCGCCTGGTCGGTGCAGCAGGTCGAGGCGCTGGCGACCGACAGCTGGGACATGCCGCTTCATGGTGTGGTCACTGAAGCCGCCGCATATGGCGAGGCCGCCGCATGACGCCGAGCTGGCGCAAGCCGGTTGGCGCGTTCGCGATCATCGCGCTGATCGTCGTCTGGTGCATCGCGGTGGCGAGCCTGTCGCGGATCGTGGGCGAATGGCCGGTCCTCATCCAGCTGGTCTTTTACGTCTTCACCGGGATCGTTTGGATCCTGCCGCTCAAGCCGCTGTTGCTGTGGATGGAGACCGGCCGCTGGCGCGTGCCGAAGGACTAGAGCGCAGGGACGCCGTAATAGGCGTTGACCTCTTCGCCGTAGCTGCGGTCATAGGTCGGCTCTTCGCCCTCGCGGTCGTAGTTCGGCGCATTCTCCAGCTTTTCGCGGCTGAGCGACACGACATAGCCGTCCTTGTCGGTGTCATAGGTCAGCGCCTGCCACGGCACGGGATAGTGGCGGTGGCCGATGCCGAGCACACCGCCGAACGCCATCACGGCATATTCCGCGCGGCCCGAGACCTTGTCGACCATGAAGCGCTCGACATGGCCGAGCTTTTCGCCGCTGGCATCATAGACGCTGGTGCCTTCGACGCGGTCGGAGGCGATCAGGCGGTTGGGGCTGTCGATGGTGGTGTTCATCGCATCTCTCCTTCGATTTCAGGGATATGGCCCCAACGCATGAGCGCCGCGCTTGTGCCGAGCGAAATCGGGTCGTAGCAGTTGCGACCATGCGTATCCTGACCCTCGCAGCGTTGCTGCTCGCCTCCGCCGCCCCTGCCCTCGCCCACGGCCAGACCGCCAAGGTCGCGCCGGTGCTGACCACGCCCGAGGCGAAGGATGTGTGGACCTATGCCCGCCCGGCCGAAGCGCGGGTGACGCATGTCGACCTGAAGCTGGATGTCGATTTCGAGAAACAGACGATCGGCGGGGTCGCGACGCTCGATGTGCTGGCGGCCAAGGGCGCGAAGGAGATCGTACTCGACACGCTCGACCTCGACATTGCGCAGGTAACGGATGAACGGGGAACCGCGCTGGCCTATGCGCTGGGCAAGAGCGACCCGCAACTGGGGGCGCCGCTGACGATCCAGCTGGGCAATGCCAAGCGGGTCCGCATCACCTATCGCTCAAAGCCCGGCGCGCGCGCGCTGCAGTGGCTGACCCCGGCGCAGACGCGGAGCAAGACCCTGCCCTTCCTGTTCAGCCAGGGGCAGGCGATCAACAATCGCAGCTGGATCCCGACGCAGGACAGCCCCGGCATCCGACAGACCTGGACCGCGACGGTGACGGTGCCCGAAGGGTTCGTGCCGGTGATGAGCGCGCAGATGCTGGACGGCGCGACCGGCACGCCGGCCCCGCAGGGACGCCGCAACTTTCGCTTCAAGATGGACAATCCGGTTCCGCCCTATCTGATCGCGATCGCGATCGGCGACCTGAAGTTCAAGCAAGTCGGACCGCGCAGCGGCGTATGGGCCGAGGCGGGGATGATCGACGCCGCCATATCGGAATTCCGTGATGTCGAGAAGATGATCGACGCGGCGCAGGCGCTGTACGGCCCGTATCGCTGGGGGCGTTACGACATGCTCGTCCTGCCCCCCTCCTTCCCCTTTGGCGGGATGGAGAACCCCAATCTCACCTTCTTCACCCCGACGATCATCACCGGCGACCGATCGAACACCGATGTGCTGGCGCATGAGCTGGCGCATAGCTGGTCGGGCAATCTCGTCACCAACGCGACCTGGGCGGATGGGTGGTTGAACGAGGGCTTCACCACCTATTTCGAGAACCGGATCATGGAGGCGCTGTACGGCAAGGAGCGCGCGGCGATCTATTCCGACCTGGATTATGCCGGGATGCTGCGCGACGTGAAGAATGCCGGCGGCGACAGCGCGCCGTCGACGCGACTGCATGGCGAGCCGGGCGAAGGCGCGGGACAGCTGGATTACCTGAAGGGCAGCACCTTCCTGCGCACGATCGAATATGCGGTCGGGCGGAAGCGGTTCGACACGTACCTGCGCGGCTATTTCGATCGCCATGCCTTCCAGCCGCAGACCAGTGCGGGGTTCCTGGCGGATATCCGCAAGCATCTGATCAAGGGCGACAAGGCGCTGGAAGCCAAGCTGCAGCTCGACCGCTGGGTGTATCAGCCCGGCGTGCCGTCCAACGCGGTGCAGGTGAAGTCGGACACACTGGCCAAGGTCGATGCGCAGCTCGCCGCGTTCAAGGCGGGCGGTCCGGCATCAGCGATCGACACGACCGGCTGGCAGACGCAGCAATGGCAGCGGTTGCTGGGCGGGCTGCCGCGCCAGCAGAGCGCGGCGCGGCTGGCCGAGCTGGATGCGGCGCTCAAGCTGACCAGTTCAAAGAACGCCTATGTGCAGTCGGCCTGGTTCGATCTGGCGATCGCCAACCGCTATGAACCGGTGGTCCCGGCACTGGAGGAATATCTGACGCGCGTGGGCCGCAACCTGCTAGTGACGCCGCTCTATCGCGGACTCAAGGCGCAGGGCGAGTGGGGCACCCCGATCGCGCAGCGGATCTTCGAGAAGGCGAAACCGGGATATCATCCCGTAACGGTCGGCGCGGTGACGCGGATTTTGGAGGCGCGCTGACCGAATCTTCATACTCCACCCTGTAGAACTACGCATGTGATGGTTCGACGGGGTGGAGGCGAGATGACGGTTGACGGCGAAACGCTAGGCGCGACGGCGCTGCGCGAGATCATATCGTCGGCCAGCAGCAATGGCAGTTCGGATGCGATCATCGCCCGCGCGTTGCAGGCGGTGCGCGCGCATCTGGGGCTGCAGGTCGCCTATGTCTCCGAATTCGTCGGCAATGATTCGGTGTTCCGCGTGGTGGACGCGCCCGGGCTGGAGCATCTGGCCAAGGCGGGCGATGTCCATTCGCTCGACGATGTCTATTGTCGCCATATCCTGGCCGGGCGGTTGCCCGAGCTGATCCCCGATACTGCCGTCGAACCGATTGCCGCCGCCATGCCGATCACGGCGGCGGTGCCGATCGGCGCGCATGTCAGCGTGCCGATCCGCCTGTCGGACGGGCGCACCTATGGCATGTTCTGCTGTCTTGGCCCCTTTGCAAGTCCCACGCTGAACCCCCGTGACCTGGGCATGATGCGCGCCTTTGCCGATCTGGCCGCGTTCGAGATCGAGCGCGATCTGGGCAATCGCGAGGAAGCGGCAGCGTCGCGCGGTGCGATCGAGCAGGTCATGGCCGAAGGGCTGATGGACATCCACTATCAGCCGATCTTCAGCCTCTCTCAGGGGCGGCCCGCCGGCTATGAAGCGCTGGCGCGGATCACGGTCGAGCCATATCGCTCGCCCGACAAATGGTTCACCCAGGCAGCGCTGGTCGGGCTGGGCGAGGCGTTCGAGCTGTTCGCGATCGACCGCGCGCTGCAGGGCCTGTCGCAATTGCCCGACCATGCCTATCTGTCGGTCAATGCCAGCCCCGCGACGGCGATGTCGCCAGATCTGCTCACGATCCTGCGCCGCGCGCCGTTGGACCGCGTGGTGCTGGAAGTCACCGAACATGACCGGGTTTCGGACGTCTGCACGCTGCTCGACTGGCTTGCGCCGCTGCGCGCCGAGGGGCTGAAGATCGCCGTGGACGATGCCGGGTCGGGCTATAGCGGGCTGCAGCAGATCATCCAGATGCGCCCCGATCTGGTGAAGCTCGACCGCTTCCTGATCGAGGATATCCAGCATGATCCGGGCCGCCGCGCGTTGGCCGCCGGGCTGATGATGTTCGCGCGCGATACCGGCAGCCGGTTGATTGCCGAAGGGGTCGAGCGCGAGGATGAGCTGGCGGTGCTGCGCGCACTGGGGATCGACCTGATCCAAGGGTATCTGATGGGGCGGCCGCAGCCGCTGGCAGCGATCCGGGATGCCGGGACGGAGCTGCGAGCGGCGGGCTAGTCCGTCACAGGCTGCGCTTGCCCTTGGTCCGCCCGGTCAGGTGGAAGCCAAAGCAGCGGTCGCAGCGATAGGGGCGCAGGGTGATGGTCGCGGCCAGCGCGGCGGCCTTGGCCTCAGTTTCATCCGCAAATCTGCGCTTGCGGCGGCAAACGCTCAGCCGCGTGCGCATCTTATTGCAGGCACCCACCAAAGGTTAGATGTGCCAGAACCTCACTTAGAACGAGTGCGGGCAACAGGCCGATCAGTGACAGCCCAGCGCCTGCAACGCGTTCGATCGGCGACCGGAGCAGCACCAATGGAGTCACGACACCTGCGCCTAAGGCGAGAAGCATAAGATAAACGGTAGGCTGTGGTGCGAGAAACCCTATCCACGGCGTCAGCGTCATGGCGGCACCCGCCACACCCGCAACCAGCCATTTCCGGCGCACGGTCGTCACTGCCCGCTACGGCCCAATCCGTGCCATGCGAGCCACAGCCAGCCGATGATCAGCGCGGTGCCGCCGATCGGCGTGATCGCGCCCAGCCAGCGCGGAGCGCCGAAGGCCATGGCGTAGAGCGTGAAGGCGAAGATCGCGGCCCCGGCGACGAACAGCCAGCCCGCGCTGCGTGCGCCCATCTGCACCGCGACCAGCGCGGCGACGACATGGATCAGCTGATAGGTTGCGCCGGTGCGCAGCCATTCCGCCGCCTTGCCCTCCGCGCCATGTGCGCCGAATGCGCCCGCGCCGACGGCGAGCGCGCCGGACAGCGCGGCGAGTGCCACCAGCGCGTTCATCCGCACTCACTCCCGGTAGCAGGCTTGGGCTCCAGTGGATCGGGGGCGTCCCGCCGCCCCGGGCGCCAGTCGAGGTCGGGGTCGCCGATGATCGCTTCGCGCGCGGCGGTCAGGCTGCCCGCTTCATGCTGGATGCGCAGCCGTTCGCGGTCGCGGCGGCGATAGAGGTCTTCGGTGCGGTCGATCTCCTCGATATCGACGCCGACCGCATCCATCGCCTTGCGCGCCATCACGATGGCGGATTCGAGCACTTCGCGTACGACGCCGCTCGCCGGGGTGTCGCGCAATTTGAGCAGGCTGCGACGATCATAGGCGCGCACGAAGATCGATGCGTTGGGGAAGGATTCGTGGACCGCCTCGACCAGCTCCGGTTCGATCTTGTCGCCGTCGAGGCAGAAGAGGATCAGCTGCGCCTCCCCCGCCCCGGCTTGCCGGAGCATGTCGATGCGGGTGCCGTCGCCATAATAGACTTTCGCGCCGAACTGGCCGGCGATGTCGATCATCTCGATATCCGTGTCGATCAGCGTGACGGCGATGCCCTGCGCATTCAGCATCTGGCCGACCGTCTGGCCGAAGCGGCCATAGCCGACGATCAGCGCGTTCGAGCCGTCCGACACCGGGCCTTCGCGCTCGCCCTGAACCTCGACCGCGTCGGCGCGGAAGCGTTTGGTGAACATCATCAGGAACGGGGTGGTGGCCATCGACAGGGTCACGACCGCGCTGAACACGCTGACCGCTTCGGGGGCGATCAGCAACGCGTTCTGCGCCTGCGCGAACAGGACGAAACCGAACTCGCCGCCCTGGCTGAGCAGCAGGCCGAGGCCCAGCGCCTGTCGCCACGGCATGCGGAAGGCCATGGCGAGGCCGGTGATAACCATCGTCTTGGTCGCGATCAGCGCGGCGGCCATGCCGAGGACGAAGACCGGGCGTTCGGCGATGGCAGACAGATCGAGCATCATGCCGACCGAGAGGAAGAAGAGGCCGAGCAGGATCGAGCGGAACGGCTCGATATCCGCCTCGATCTCATGCCGGTAGGGGCTGTCGGCGAGCATCACGCCGGCGATGAAGGCACCGAGCGCGGTCGAAAGGCCGATCGACTGCATCAGCGCGGCGGCGCCGACGACGGTGAACAGGCCGGCGAAGACGAACAGCTCACGCTCGCCCCAATTGCCGATCAGGCGGAACAGCGGGCGCAGCAGATAGCGGCCCGCCAGCACCAGCCCGGTGATCGCGGCGACGGTGTAGATGGCGAGCAGCCAGCCCGGAGGCCCCTCCGCATCCGCCGGATTGCGGCTGAGGATCGCGATGATCGTGATCAGCGGGACGATCGAGATGTCCTGGAACAACAGGGTCGAGAAGGCGCGCTCGCCGAACGGGGTGCGCAGACGGCCCGCGCTTTGCAGCATCGGGAGCACCTGTGCGGTCGAGGACAAAGCGAGCGGGAGACCGAGCGCGAGTGCCGCGGAGAGCGAGAAGTTCGCGCCGTATCCGATCACGACGCTGAGCGCGATGCCGCACAATACGACTTGCAGCAGGCCGAAGCCGAAAATGTCGCGCTTCATCCGCCACAGCCGCGATGGGCTGAGTTCGAGGCCGACGAGGAACAGCAGCAGCGCGATGCCGAATTCGGCGATGCCCATCTTGCTTTCCGCGCCACCGACCAGCCCGAGGACCTGCGGGCCGACCAGCGCGCCCGCGACGAGATAGCCGAGCGTCGCGCCCAGCCCCATGCGGCGGAAGATCAGGACGAACAGCAGCGCGAAGCCGAGCAACGGGGCGCTTTCGGCGACGAAGCTATGGGCGGCACCGTGATCCATCAGGCGGCCTTTTCGGTGCTGGCGAGCGCGGCGGCTTCGGCGACGGCTTCAAAGGCGAGGCGGATCGACGGGTGGCGGGCGCTGTGCGGGAGGGCGGGGGCGAAGAGGTCGAGGCCGGGCCAGTCGGGCGGCGTATCGCCCTCCCCCGCCAGCCAGCGCGT
>VYKS01000191.1_pt1 | contig 35005 bp, 31 predicted proteins | sample 5114511 | NCBI WGS metagenome assembly VYKS01 (sample SAMN12291795, study PRJNA351875) | freshwater metagenome | isolation source: freshwater lake | place: USA: Michigan, Gull Lake | collected 2011-07-05 | reverse complement strand
GGGGGCGGCGGCGCCGCCGGCGGGCGGGGCGGGGCGACCGCGCCCGGCAGGACCGGCTCGTAGAACATCGCGCCCGTGGTCGTCCCTGACGCGGCCGAGGCCACGACCTCAGCGGGAGGCGGGATCTCGGCCAGCCGCATCGCCGCCGCCGGCCCCATCGCCTGGACGGCGTCGCGGCTCAGCGCATGCAGGTCCACCAGCGGCGTGTCGGTCTCGGCCGCCAGCTTACGGATCGCCTGCGCCCAGGGGGCGAGGTCGTCGAACACCTTCCCGTCCTTGAACTGCCGGCGGATCAGGGGCGTGACCAGCACCGGCTTGGCGCCCGCCGCACGGGCCTCCTCGACGAAGCGCCGCATGTTGGCGGGGAACTCGGTGGCCAGGTCCGTCGAGCGTTCGGGGCGGCCCGGCTGGTCGTTGTGACCCAGCTGGATCAGCACGAAGGTCTCTTCGAACCCGCCCGCGCTGATTTCCTTGAGCGCGAGGGCCCAGGAGCCTTCCTCGCGATAGGTGCGGCTGGACCGGCCGCCGCGTCCCAGGTTCACGCAGGCGAGGTTCGAGGTCACGTGCGTGGCGCAGAACGCCCCGCCCCAGCCGCTGTTCACCGCCACGGTGGAGTCGCCGACGAGCACGATCTTGGACGCCTTGAAAACGGGCTCCTGCGCGTGGGCCGCCAGGGGAGCGGCCAGCAGGGCGGCGGCGATGAGGAGGGGCTTCAGCATCACAACTCCGCAGCTCCAATAACGCTTGTCATCCCGGAAGCGCGAAGCGCTATCCGGGACCCAGGGGTGACGGAACGCCGCGCGCGCCGCCCCTGGGTCCCGGCTCGGCGCGCTGCGCGCTTGGCCGGGATGACAGTTCTTACGCCAACGCCCGATACTTGAACCCCCGGAACCGCGCCGAGCCCTTGCCGGCGGCGTAGAGCCCCGGCTTCAGCATCAGGAAGCCGCCGCGCACATTGTGGTGGTAGCCGCTGACCTCCATGCCGCGATCAAAGCGCTTCCAGGTCTTTCCCCCGTCCCCGCTGGTGTGGAAGCTGACGATGTGGCGGTTGTTGCGCAGCCGCATCAGCATCTTGGCGCCATGGGGATTGGCCGGACGGCCGCGCTCGATGCCGTACTGGTGGGTGACGAAGGTCTTGGCGTCGAAGCCGAGGCCGCAATAGAGCTGGCGATCGTAGAACAGGATCAGGCCCGCGCGGGTCTCCGGTTCGATCTCGATTTCGCATTCGATCTCGTAGGCCTGGTCGCCGTTGACGAAGATCAGCGGCGAGCCCGTGGACGGCGCCTCGCCCGCGCCCTTCAGGATCAGGGCGCCGCCTTCGCGCTTGATGCGATCCTGTTCGCCGGGCTTGGGGTCGAAGAAATTCCACTGCACGCCGTACTTGTCGGTCGAGAAGTCGTCCGACAGCGCCATGCCGTGTGGGCCGGACTTGCCGCCCTTGGGCTTCTTGATGGGCTGCGAGAGATCGCCGCCGCCGATGTCGAACCAGCCGTCGGCGGTCCAGGTGACCGGGGCCAGCAGGGTCTGACGGCCTAGGGTGTAATAGCCGTTTTCGTAGCCGTGATAGACCGCCCACCAGTCGCCGGGCGTGGGACCCTCGACCAGGGTGGCGTGGCCGCGCGACCACCACTTTTCGGCGTTGTCGACGGTGCGCACCAGCGGATTGCGCGGGTGGTTCTCCCACGGTCCGGCCAGCGACCTGGCGCGGGCGGCAATGACCATGTGGCCGGTCGGCGGACCCGCGGTGCCGCCCACGGCGGTGATCATGTAGAAGTACGCGCCCCGGCGCATGACCTTGGGCCCCTCGGGCGAGAATCCCTCGACGTCCCAGTCGTCGGGATAGCGCCAGGGATCATAGACGTGCTCGGGCTGGCCCACGGTCGACAGGCCGTCCGGCGCCAGCTTGATGCGGTCGCCGCCCGACAGGAACAGCCAGCGTTCGCCCGTCTCGTCGACGATGTGGCCGGGGTCGATGTAGCGCGGCAGCTTCAGGTCGATCGGCTCGGACCACGGTCCTTCGATCTTGTCCGCCCAGATCACATAGCTGGTGTTGTTCCCCGGAAACTTGGCCGGCAGGTAGATGTAGTAGCGCCCCTTGTGCTTGCAGAGCTCGGGCGCCCAGATCGAGCCGACATTGGTCTTCAGTGTTGGACCTATGGGCGTCCAGTTCACCAGGTCGCGGCTGTGCCAGATCAGCAGGCCCGGATAGGCGTCGAACGAGCTGTGGGTCATGTAGTAGTCGGCGCCGTCCTTCAGGATCGACGGGTCAGGCCGGTCGCCGGTCAGGATCGGGTTGAGGAAGGTCCCGTCGCCCAGGTCGGCCTTGCGCTGGCCTTCGATCCCCTTGGCCCAGGTCGGTCCGCTGGTCGGCTTGGCGGGGAGCAGGCCCATTTGCGCGGCCTCGCCGGACGCGGGCAGGGCGGCCAGGCCGGCGCCGGCCAGCAGCGAGCCCAGCGCGCTCCGGCGATTGATCTTGGCCATGGTGGTCCTCCCGAACGCGGACTTGTCTTGTTGGCGGCAGGCTAGCGGCTCTCGCGTCTTTGTCCACCGGTGTCATTTCGGCGCGACGCAAAAGAAAACGCCCGAAGGCGGAGCCTCCGGGCGTTGTGGATCTCTAGATCCTCCCCCGCTAAGGGGAGGATTGCCGGCCTACCCCTCCATGGCCTCCAGTTCCTTGCCACGGGTCTCGTGGATCAGCTTCTGGACCAGGAAGTACGAGATCACCGCGCTGACGGCGTAGAACCCGTAGGTGGCCGCCAGACTGACCTTGGCCATGGCCGGGAAGCTGAACGAGATGGCGAAGTTGGCCATCCACTGGGCGAAGCCGGCGACGGCCAGGGCCGAGCCGCGCATCTGGTTGGGGAACATCTCGCCCAGCATCACCCACATGACCGGACCCCAGGAGAGGTTGAAGAAGATCACGTAGAGGTTGGCGGAGATCAGCGCGATCGGGCCGACGTTGCCGGCCAGGTGGAGGGCGCCGTCGACAGTGGTGGCGGTCGAGAAGCACCAGGTCAGGACGCCCAGGGTCACGGCCATGCCGGCCGAGCCGATCAGCAGCAGCGGCTTGCGGCCGATGCGGTCGATCAGGGCGATGGCGGCCAGGCAGGCCACGATCGACAGCGCGCCCGACAGGATGTTGATCTTCAGGCTGTCGTCCTCGGTGAAGCCCACCGACTGCCACAGCACCGAGCCGTAGTAGAAGACGATGTTGATGCCGACCAGCTGCTGGAAGACGGCCAGGATCAGGCCGGCCCACAGGATGGGACGGATCTTCTTGCTGACGGGATCCAGCAGGTCCGAGAACTTCGGCTTGTGGTCGGCGCTCAGCGAGGCGCGGATCTCGGCGACCTTGGCCGCGCCGGCGCCCGCGCCGAACAGGCGCGAAAGGATGGCCTCGGCCTTGGCCTCCTGGCCCTTGGCGACCAGGTAGCGCGGGCTCTCCGGAATGCCCAGCAGGCACAGGAAGAAGACGCCAGCCGGGATGACTTGCATCCAGAACATCCAGCGCCAGGCCGGCAGGCCAAGCCAGAACTCGGCGGTCGAACTGCCGGCGCTATGGGCCAGGGCGTAGTTGGCCACGAAGGCGCCGGTCAGGCCGGTGATGATCATGATCTGCTGCACGGACGACAGGCGGCCGCGGATGTTCGCGGGCGTGACTTCCGAGATGTAGACCGGGCACAGGACGCTGGCCGCGCCGACGCCCAGGCCGCCGACCAGGCGGAAGATCACGAAGATGGTCGACGTGTGCGCCGCTCCGGTGCCCAGGGCGCTGATGATGAACAGCACGGCCGAGATGATCATCACGGTGCGGCGGCCCCAGACGTCGGCCAGGCGGCCGGCGGCGAAGGCGCCGATGGCGCAGCCGATCAGGATCGCGGCCACGTTCAGGCCGGTGCCGAACTCGGTGAGGTTGAAGGCGCTGTTCAGGCCCTCTTGCGTGCCGTTGATGACGCCGCTGTCGTAGCCGAACATGAAGCCGCCGATCGTGGCGACGGCGACGATCGCGGCGACGAAGGCCATATTGACCTTCCCCCCGTCGGCGCTCATGCCGGCGCTGGGCCCGGCGTTGGATACTGAAGCCACAGGTTTCCTCCCCATGGGGCCGGACCGGCCCGTTGATGCCCTACTGGTCCTTGTCAGACCTCTGGTTGCCGGCGACCTTAGTGTTACCGGTATCAGCGCGCAAGCGGTGGTTCTGACGACCACATCGACGGTGCGCGGGACTCACCCCTGCGACGCTATCGATAGCAGACCGCCGCCGCCTTCCGCGACGGAAGAGTGTCGACCCGCACGCCCGCGCCTGTGGCGGGAATGTCACCCCCGCCCCGCGACCCGCAACATTGCCGAAAAGCAATTTGTCCCGGCGCGGCGGAGGGTCTTTACGGCTGGGGGTCGAGACCGCGCGGACGTCCGCAGCGTATCGCTCGACGCTTGTAGTTGAGGTCTCCCTTGCGACTGAAGTTCGCTCTCCTCGCCGCCGCTGCGGTGATCGTTCCGCCGACCCTGGGTCTGGCCCAGACGGCTCCCACGCAAGCCGCGCCGGCTCAGGCCGCGCCCGCCCAATCCGCGCCGGCCCAATCCGCGCCGGCCCAATCCGCGCCGGCCAAGCCCCAGGACGCGCCGACCGCCGTCGAAGGCGTGGTGATCCGCAGCGACTCCACGGCCATGCGCACCGACATCGACCGCCGCAGCTACAGCGTCGCCAATGACCTGAGCGCCAAGACCGGCTCGATCAGCGACGCGCTGCGCAACATCCCGTCTGTCGAGGTCGACGTGCAGGGCAATGTCAGCCTGCGCGGCGACTCCAACGTGACCATCCTGATCGACGGCAAGCCGTCTGGCATGTTCAACGGCGACAACCGCGCCGACGCGCTGCAGTCGCTGCCGGCCGACCAGATCGACCGCGTCGAGGTGATGACCAATCCGTCGGCCGCCTATCGCCCTGACGGCTCGGCCGGCGTCATCAACCTGATCACCAAGAAGACCCAGAAGGCCGGCGTGAACGGCACGGTGCGCGCCAATGTCGGTCCCGACGGCCGCTACAACGGCGGCATCAGCGCCACGCGCCGCGAGGGCAAGGTCACGCTGTCGGGCGACGCCAGCTATCGCTACGACCGCCAGGAAGTGACGATGGTGGTCGACCGCCAGTCGCTCAGCACGACCGGCGCCGTCACCCTGGACGCCGACCAGACCGCCGAGGTGCTGAACAAGGGCGGGGCGCTGTCGCTGCGCACCGGCGTCGACTACGATCTCGACAAGAAGACCCGCCTCTCGGCCGAGGTGCGTTATCGCGGCATGGACTACGACGGCGACGGCCGCGAGACCTATCTGTCGCGCAACGGCGCCGGGGTCACCCAGCAGGCCTATCTGCGTAACAGCACCGGCGTGATGATCCGCGACAACTCCGCGGTCGCCGGCGACTATCGCCGCCAGTTCACCGGCGCGGGCCACGAGCTGACCTCGCACGCCGAGTACGAAATCACCCGTTTCAAGCGCGGTGGCTCGGCCTTCGCCGACTACACCGTGGGCGCGCCCGATCTCTATGAGGGCTACAGCTTCGGTTCCGAGCAGAAGCGCGCCAACTGGAAGCTCGACTACACCAAGCCGCTGGCCGAGCAGGCCAAGCTGAAGACCGGCCTGGATTTCGAAGCCGCCGACAACGACTACAACAACTACGGCGCGCGGGGCGCGACGCTGAACGGGCAGACCGTCGATCCGACCCGCACCAACCGCTTCGTCTATGACCAGGACGTGTTCGCGGGCTACGTCACCTATGAGCGTCCGTTTGGCGACCTGACCGTCCAGGCCGGCCTGCGCGCCGAGCAGGTCAACATCCGCACCGACCAGATCACCTCGGGCCAGAAGGGCGAGAACGACTATTTCCGCCTCTATCCGACCCTGCACGCCGGTTACCGCCTGGACGACGCCAACAGCCTGAGCGCCAGCTTCAGCCGCCGCGTGGCGCGCCCGGGTCCGCAGGACCTGAACCCGTATCCGATCTACCAGGACCCCTATAACTTCCGGGCGGGCAACCCGAACCTGAAGCCGCAGATCACCGACTCGTTCGAGCTGGGCTGGCAGTACCGCAAGGGCCCGATGACCTATCTGGCCACCGCCTTCTATCGCGACACCCGCGATGGCGTGACCGACGTGGTCAAGGACCTGGGCGGCGGCGTGTTCCTGACCACCCGCGAAAACCTGGCCAAGAGCCGTAACGGCGGGCTGGAGTTCGTCGTGGTCGGCCGGCTGACGCCCAAGCTGACCTACAACATCAGCGGCCAGGCGTTCTGGAACGAGATCGACGCGGCCAGCCTCGGCTTCACCGGCAAGCGCTCGGACACCAGCCTGTCGGGCCGGGCCAACATCAACTACCAGGCCACCCCGAAGGACTTCTTCCAGATCAACGCCTTCACCTCGGGCCGTCGCATCACGCCGCAGGGCTATCGCGAGCCGTTCGAGATGATCAATCTGGGCTATCGCCGCAAGGTCAACGACAAGCTGAACTTCGTGGTGACGGTCAATGACGTGGTCGACAGCTTCAAGATCGCCGGTGTGACCAACGCCGCGCGCCTGCGCGACCGGAACGAGACCAAGGTCAATGTCCGCACCGCGTTCATCGGCTTCAGCTACGCCTTCGGCGGCGGCAAGCCCCGTCCCGAGCAGTTCGACTTCAGCACGGGTGGTCCGAACTAGGGCGTTCCCCCTGGAGCCTGTCCGGTTTAGATGGAACCATCTAAACCGGACAAAAGGGCTCTACTTCGTCTCCAGCTTGTCCTGGGTCCTGGTGTCGAAGTCGCTGGCGTCGTGGCGCTCGCGTAGTTGGCTGGACGGATCGCCGAAGGTGCGGTTGACCATCCGCCCGCGCCGCACCGCCGGCCGGGCGCCCAGCGCGTCGGCCCAGCGGACGACGTTTTTGTAGTCCTGCACCGACAGGAACTCGCCGGCCTCATACAGCACGCCCTTGGCCAGGCCCCCGTACCAGGGCCAGATGGCCATGTCGGCGATGGTGTACTCATCGCCGGCGATGAACGGGCGCTCGGCCAGATTGCGATCCAGCACGTCCATCTGGCGCTTCACCTCCATGGCGTAGCGGTTGATGGGGTACTCCATCTTGTAGGGCGCATAGGCGTAGAAGTGGCCAAACCCGCCGCCCAGGAACGGCGCGCTGCCCATCTGCCAGAACAGCCACGACAGGCACTCGGCCCGCGCCGCTGTCTCGGTCGGCAGAAAGGCCCCGAACTTTTCGGCCAGGTGCATCAGGATGGCGCCGGACTCGAAGATGCGGATCGGCTTGGACCCGCTGTGGTCGACCAGGGCCGGGATCTTGGAGTTCGGATTGGCTTCGACGAATCCGCTGCCGAACTGGTCGCCCTCGCCGATATTGATCAGCCAGGCGTCATACTCGGCGCCCGCGTGGCCCAGGGCCAGCAGCTCCTCAAGCATGATCGTCACCTTCACGCCGTTCGGCGTGCCCAGCGAATAGAGCTGCAGCGGGTGCTTGCCGACCGGCAGGGGCTTGTCGTGGGTGGCGCCGGCGATCGGGCGGTTGATCGCGGCGAACCGGCCGCCGCTCTCCTTGTCCCAGGTCCAGACCTTCGGCGGGACGTAGGCGGGGGTGTCGGTCATGCGGATCTCCTGCGCTCGTGACCTGGCCAATGTGGCGGCTCGCGGGCGAGGGCGCTAGGTCCACGCTGCCTCTGATTATTTGGCGGAAGGCCGCTCCCGCGACACGCCTACGCGGACATCGCGTCCATCAGGCTCGTAACCGGTTTCGGCGCGAGGCGCGCTCCAAGTGTTTGATTTAGCGCCTCGCGCTACGACTTGTCGCCCGTCAGAGGCTTCTCGTAGCGCCAGACTTCCAGGGGGAAAAAGCCTTCAGAGGTCTCGCTCTGCACGGTTTCGACCCGCGCCCGAGTCCAGCCTGACTTCTCATAGAAGCGGGCGGCGCGGTCGTTGCCGACGGCGCAGGCCAGCCAGGCGGTTTGCACACCCGCGTCAGCCAGATGCGTTTCGGCGTCGGCCATCAGCACCGCCGCAGCCCCGGTCCCGCGCGCCTCGGCCGCCAGGTAGAACTGGTTCAGCTCGTCGCCCTTGATCAGATGCAGGCCGAGCGGCGCGCCGACCGGGCCCAGCACGCGCACCTCGGGCAGGGCGGCGGCCATCCGCGCGGTGAAGCTCTCCAGCGTACGAAGGCGCACCAGGGCGTCGGGCACGATCGGCAGGTGCGCGTCGCGCCAACCTTGCCACCAGAGCCGCGCCAGGATCGCCAGCTCGCGTGATTGCGCCGGGCGGACCGCCAGCCCCAGGTGACGCTCGGCCTCTGCGAGTCCGGCCGCGATATCGAGCGCGGCATAGAGATCGCCGGCCTCGCGCCACGGCTGCAGGGCGGGACGGCCCAGCGCTTCGAGGGACAGGGCGGTCAGGCGCAGGGCGTTGGCGAGGTCCAGGCGGTGTTCCGGTCCCTGGGCGCCGTACAGCGTGGCGGCCTCCTCGGCGGCGGCGAGGGCGGCCTCGGGGTCTCCCGCCGTGCGATCAATGTCGGAGACGTGCCGCAGGGCCTTGGCCAAGCTGACGGGGTCTCCCGCCGCACGGGCCTGGCGCAGGGCGTCGTCGTATAGCGTCCGCGCCTGTTGCGCCTCGCCGCGTTCGTGCAGGACGTTGGCCTCGGCCAGCAGCCAGTCGATGTCCCGCATGAGCCCTCCGTCGGATGCGTCCATACTGGCGGGGCGGCGCGGTTGCGCCAAGGTGTCAGGGGCGCAACGCACGCCGGATCGCCTTCGCCGCCAGCAGCGCCAAGACCGCCAGCGCGGCGGGGACCAGCGCCAGCAGCCAGACCACGACCACCAGACCCAGCTGCAGCGCCGTGGTCAGGACGACCAGGGTCGGGGACTCTGGTCGGTGAACGAGGGCTCGGTTTCCCGCCAACATCCTGTCCGCACGCGATGATCAACCCGACGCGGACTTTATATCCCTAAAATGGGTTTCAACCTAGGCAAGAATTCCGTGATCCACAACATCCGCGATCGGCTGTCAGTGGTTGTGGCGCGGCAGCTTGGCCGCCAGGTCCTGGTATTTGACCGCAAACTCCAGGACTCCACCGGTGTCGAGCTGGCTGGCGTGGGCGCGGTAGATTTCCTGCCAGGGCGTCATGGTCGCCGGGACAGCCGGGACACCCTCCTGCTTGCGCGCAGCGATGGTCGCCTCGTCCACCAGGGCGTCGCAACGGCCGGTGTTGAGATCGATGCGGATGGTGTCGCCGGTGCGCAGCCACGAGAGACCGCCGCCCACCGCGCTCTCGGGCGAGGCGTTCAGGATCGACGGGCTGTCGGCGGTGCCCGACTGGCGGCCGTCGCCCAGGGTGGGCAGGCTCATGACCCCCTTCTTCAGGAGGTGATCCGGCGGCTGCATGTTGACGACCTCGGCCGAGCCGGGCCAGCCGATCGGCCCTGCGCCGCGGATCACCAGGATGCAGCGCTCGTCGATCTCCAGCGCCGGATCGTTGATCCGCTTGTGGTAGTCGTCGGAGCCATCGAACACGACCGCGCGGGCTTCGAAGACGCCTTCCTGCCCGGGCTGCGACAGGTAGCGCTTGCGGAACTCCTCGCCGATCACGCTGGACTTCATGATCGCGAAGTCGAACAGGTTGCCCTTCAGCACTAGGAAGCCGGCCTTTTCGGCCAGGGGCTGGTGGTAGGGGAAGATCACCTCGCGGTCGCTGGTCTCGCGGCCTTGCAGGTTCTCGGCCATGGTCTTGCCGGTGACGGTCAGGACGTCGCCATGCAGGCGGCCCTGCTGCAGGAGCTCCCACAGCACCGCCGGCGCGCCGCCGGCCCGGTGGAAGCGCTCGCCCAGATACTTGCCGGCCGGCTGCATGTTGACGATCAGCGGGATGTCGTAGGCCGCGCGCCAGTCGTCGGCGGTGATCTCGACGCCCGCGTGACGGGCCATGGCCACGATGTGCGGCTGGGCGTTGGTCGAGCCGCCGGCCGCCGCCACCAGGGCGATCGCGTTCTCGAAGGCCTTCTTGGTCAGGATGTCGAGCGGTTTGACGTCGTCATAGGCCAGGTCGACGATCCGCTGGCCGGTCTTGTAGGCCATCTGGCCGCGCTCGCGGTACGGGGCGGGGATGGCCGCGCAGCCGGTCAGCGACAGCCCCAAGGCCTCGGCCACGGCGTTCATGGTCGAGGCCGTGCCCATGGTGTTGCAGTGGCCCGCCGACGGCGCCGAGCTGGCGGCGCGGTCGATGAACTCTTCTTCGGTGATCTCGCCGGCCGCCAGCTTGCGACGCGAGCGCCAGATCACGGTGCCCGAGCCCACCAGCTCGTTCTCATGCCAGCCGTCAAGCATCGGACCGCCCGACAGCACGATGGCCGGGATATTGACCGTGGTGGCGGCCATGATGCCCGCCGGGGTGGTCTTGTCGCAGCCGGTGGTCAGAACCACGGCGTCGATCGGATAGCCGTGCAGGGTCTCGACGAGACCCAGGTACGAGAGGTTCCGGTCCAGCGCCGCCGTCGGGCGACGGCAGTTCTCGAAGATCGGGTGGACCGGAAACTCCATGGGGATGCCCCCGGCGTCGCGGATCCCGTCCCGCACCCGCTGGACCAGGTCCAGGTGGATGCGGTTGCAGGGCGAGATGTCGCTGCCGGTCTGGGCGATGCCGATGATCGGCTTGCCGCTGCGCAGCTCCTCCGGCGTGATCCCGTAGTTCATGAAGCGCTCCAGATAGAGCGCGGTCATGTCGATATGGTCGGGGTTATCGAACCAATCGCGGGACCGGAACCGGCGGGGCGTGCGGTTAGACAAGGCGGACCTCATGCTGGGGTTGGCCGGCGACGTCGACGTTGAACGCGAACAGGCCGCCGGACAGCGGATATTGCGCCAGGGCCTCGTCGCTCAGGCCCTTGCGGGCCGTGGTGAAGTAGAGGGTCTTCAGATCCGGGCCGCCAAAGCAGGGCTTGGTGACGTTTGGAGCGGGCAGTTCGATGCGTCCCAGGGCCTCGCCCGACGGCGAGAAGCGGATCGCGCCGAAGCCGCCCCACAGGGCCGTCCAGAGGCAGCCCTGGGCGTCGACCACCGAGCCATCGGGATAGACGTTCTCGTCGGCGAAGCGGACGAACACCCGCTTGTTCGACAGCGCGCCCGCCTCGTCGAGATCATAGGCCCAGATCACGCGGCCCAGGGTGTCGGTATGGTAGAAGGTCTTGCCGTCCGGCGAGACGCACGGGCCGTTGGTGATGCAGACGTCCTTGTCCATCCGCGCGATGCCGCTGGCGTCCATGCGGTAGAGCGAGCCGGTGGGGTTCTGTTCGCCATCGTGCATCGTGCCGAACCACAGCCGGCCGGCGGCGTCGACGGTGGCGTCGTTCGGGCGGTTGTCCAGAGCCGGGTCTTCGATCACCGCCAGCGGCGTGAAGGCGCCCATCACCGGGCTGAAGCGGTGCAGGCCCGACTTCAGGCCAACGATGAAGGCCCCGCGAACGCCGCCCAGCGGCGCGAGGAACGTCACCGGCTCGGGCGCCTCGAACGTCACGGTGTCGCCGGACGTCGGCGTATAGCCGTGAATCTTTTGGCCCTTGATGTCGACGAACCACAGAGTGTCGTTGTGCCAGATCGGGCCTTCGCCCAAGGTCGCCTTCAAGTCCCAGACGCAAGTCATTGCCGAAAAGTCTCCAGATTTCGGTGCAGCGCGTTCGATAAGGCCTGCCACGGCGTCAGGAAAGATCGGCGGGCCGAAAAAGCCCGTCCTCAGCGCCAGCCCGCGTCGATCCAGTATTCGTGGCCGGTGCAGAGCGCGGCGTCATCGGAGGCCAGGAACAGCACCAGCGAAGCGACGTTCTCGGGCAGGATGCGGCCCTTGAGGCACTGGGCGGCCACGATCTGGGCCTCGCCTTCCGGCGTGTACCACTTCTCCTGGCGCTTGGTCTTGACGTTGCCCGGCACCACGCAGGTGACGCGGATGTCGTCGGGGCCGAGCTCACGGGCCAGGGCCCGGGTCATGCCCTCGATGCCGGCCTTGGCGGTTTCGTAGAGGACGAGGTCTTCCAGCCCTAGGTGCCAGCTGATCGAGCCGAAGTTGATCACAGCGCCGCCGCCGCGCTTTTTCATCCCCGGCGCCACGGCCTGGGTGCAGAACAGCATGTGGCGCAGATTGACGTTGATCCGCTCGTCCCAATAGGCGCCGGTGACCTCGCCCAGGGTATGGCGATCGTCGTTGCCGGCGTTGTTGACCAGCACGTCGATGTCGCCGATCTCGGCGAAGGTCGCCTTGATCGCGTCGAGGTCCATCAGGTCGCAGCGCTTGTAGACCGGCGGGATCGGCGAGCCGGCCAGCTCGGCCTCCAGGGCCTTGGAGTCTTCGTCGGCGATGTCGAGGAAGATCACCTCGGCGCCCTGGCGCGCGAAGCCGGCGGTTAGGCCGGCCCCGATGCCCGAGCCGCCGCCGGTGATGACGACGCGCTTGCCCTTCAGGCTGGGATAGATGGCTGAGGACATGCTGCTTACGACCACGAGTAGGAGGTTTTGGTCTGGGTGAAGAACTCGACCGCCGCGAAACCCTGTTCGCGGGCGCCGTACGAGCTGCTCTTCGTGCCGCCGAACGGCACATGATAGTCGACGCCGGCCGTGGCCAGGTTGACCATGGTCATGCCCGCGCGGGCATAGCGCTGGAAGTGGCGGGCGTGCTTGAGCGAAGTGGTGGCGATGCCGGCCGACAGGCCGAACTCGACGCCGTTGGCGATCTCCAGGGCCTCTTCGTAGCTCTTGACGCGGATGGTCGAGGCGACGGGCCCGAAGACCTCCTCGTTGTTGATCCGCATCCCGGCCTCGGTGTCGGCGATCAGGGTCGGACGCACGTACCAGCCCGGATTGTCGAGCTTGATGCGGTCGCCGCCGGTGACCACACGGCCGCCTTCTGACGTGGCGATGTCGATGTACTTGTAGCTCGTCTCCATCTGGTCTTCGGAGACGGCCGGGCCGATCTGGGTGTTGGGATCAAGCGCGTCACCGACGCGCAGGGCGGCGACCTTCTCGGCCAGCAGGGCGACGAACTTGTCGTGGATGCCGTCCTGGACGATCAGGCGCGAGCTGGCGGTGCAGCGTTGGCCGGTGGCGAAGTAGGAGCCGTCGAGCGCGATGGCGACGGCGCGTTCCAGATCAGCGTCATCCAGCACGATCAGCGGGTTCTTGCCGCCCATCTCCAGCTGCACGCGGGCCTGGCGGGCCACGGCGGCGGCGGCGACCTGGGCGCCCACGCCCTGCGAGCCGGTGAACGAGATCCCGTCCACGTCCTTGTGCTTGATCAGCGCGTCGCCCATCGAGCCGCGGCCGAACAGCATGTTGAAGACGCCGGCCGGGGCGCCGCATTCGGCCATGATGTCGGCCAGCACATTGGCGGTGGCGGGCGTCGGGCCGGCCGGCTTGATCACCACGGTGTTGCCGAAGGCGAGCGCCGGGGCGGCCTTCCACGCCGGGATGGCGATCGGGAAGTTCCAGGGCGTGATCAGGCCATAGACGCCGACGGCCTGACGGTAGGTCTGGATCTCCACGCCCGGACGGGTGCTTTCCAGGTTCTGGCCGTGGCGGCGCAGGGCCTCGCCAGCGAAGTACTTGAAGATGCGGCCGGCGCGGACGGTCTCGCCGATCCCCTCGGCCAGGGTCTTGCCCTCTTCGCGGGCCAGCAGGCGGCCGATATCAGCGCTGCGGGCGATGATGGTCGAGCCGACCTTGTCCAGGAGGTCCGAACGCACTTCCGGCGAGGCGTCGGCCCAGGCCGGGAAGGCCTTGCGGGCCGCGTCGACGGCGGCGTCGACCTCGGCCTGGCCGCCCATCGGGACCTTGGCGACGACGTCGTTGGTGTTGGACGGGTTCAGGCTCTCGGCCGGCGCGTCAGCGGCGACGCGTTCGCCGCCGATGTAGTGGCGCAGGGTGTCGGTCATCGCGGGAGGCTTTCGATTAGAGGAGGCCGCGGCCGGCCAGGTTGCGGATCAGGGCCGAGATGCCGAACGTCCAGGGCTTGGCCTGGTCGCAGGTCGTGACCTCGTTCTCCAGCACGCCCAGCTTCGGCGTCGAGACGCGGACGCGGTCGCCGACCTTGTGGGTGAAGCCCTGACCGGGCGCATCCCGGTCCTGAATCGGGGCGAACATGGTGCCCAGGAACAGCGCAAAGCCGTCCGGATACTGGTGCTGCTTGCCATAGGCCTGACCGGCCAGCACGACCGGATCGCGGCTGATCAGGCTCATGTTCGACTTGCCGTCGAGCACGAAGTTGTCCCGGCCGGTGATCTTCAGCTCGACCTCGGCCGAGCGGACGTCGTCCAGGGCGAAGGTTTCGTCGAACAGGCGGAAGAACGGACCGATGGCGCAGCTGGCGTTGTTGTCCTTGGCCTTGCTGAGCAGCAGGGCCGAGCGGCCCTCGAAGTCGCGCAGGTTGACGTCATTGCCCAGGGACGCGCCGCGGATCTGGCCCGAACCGTCGCACAGCAGCACGACTTCCGGCTCGGGGTTGTTCCAGTGGCTGTCGCTGCGGACGCCGACCTGATCGCCCCAGCCCATCGACGACAGCGTCGGGCCCTTGGTGAAGATCTCGGCGTCAGGGCCGATGGCCACTTCCAGGTACTGCGACCAGAGGCCGTCCTTGATCAGGGTCTGCTTCAGGCGCTCGGCGCCCTCCGAGCCAGGGTTCACGCTCTTGAGGTCGCCGCCCATGCTGGCCGACAGTTGCTCGCGGATCTTCAGGGCGGCGGCGGCGTCGCCGCGTGCGCGCTCCTCGATCACCCGCTCCAGGGTCGAGACCGCGAAGGTCACGCCGGCGGCCTTCAGGCACTGCAGGTCGACGGGGGCCAACAGCTTGACCGGCGCGGCGCCGTCGGGGTCTTCCCAGATGGGGCGGATGTCGAGGGCCTCCAGCGGACCCTTGTCCTCGCCGCGCGGAATGACCGCGCCGGCCGGATAGGCGTTCATCAGGTCGGCGACGGTGGGGGCGATCTTCGACACGTCCTCGACGCGGCCGCCGCGCACCAGCACGGGCGTCGGGCCTTCGCCGAAATCCATGCGCCCCAGCAGGGTCGCGTCTTTCCAGTCTTCCGGCAGGAATTCACTCACGCCCACGGCGTCGTCTCCCCAAAAACTCGTGCGTCTGAAGCGCCGACATCGTCGGCGGCGCGCGTTCGTCGGCACTTGGTAGCGCTAACATGTGGCGACGGCAAGTAGGTTGTCTGACCAATCATGGAATCGTCCGCCTCGCGGGCGGTCCATGCTAGAAGCGGCCGCCCCTCCACGATCCGGACCCTACGCCATGACCAACCTCACCCCCGACCAGGAAGCGGCCCTGTTGACCGAGCTGACTGAGGTCTGCCGCGCGGCGGGCTATGTCGTTGAGGCCATCGACCGGGGCCTGGAGGTCTCGGGCGAGGATCAGGACGAGGGGGCCTTCTACCTGCTGCCCGACCACGGCTGGCTGCAGATTCGCTGCCTGGTGCTGGACAATGACGACCTGGACGAGGCCCGCGACCTGACCGCCCTGTTCGAGACCATGGCCAGGGCGCAGTTCCGGCTGATCGGCTGCCGCTTCGCCTTCGATCCTGGCACGGGCCTGTGGCTGGTGGAGGATCTCTATCCCGGCTTCGACCCGGCCAGCGTCCCGACGGTGATGGAGCAGTTGGCCTTCATCTGGTCCTCGCTGGAAGACCTGTTCGAGGCGGCCCTGGGCGGCGCCACCCCCAGCGACGAGGCCTTTGACGCCGCCTTCGATCTGGAAGCGGGCGGTCCGCCGAACTAGGGGGTCTTACCCAAGCGCTTAAACCCTTGTCATCCCGGAAGCGCGGAGCGCTATCCGGGACCCAGGGGGTGACGAAGCGCCGCGCGCGCCGCCCCTGGGTCCCGGCTCTCCGCTCCGCTTCGGCCGGGATGACACGCTTTGGGGTGGCGATGGGTCGTGCACAGACTTTAGAGTTCGCGCTGAGGGACTGACGACGGGAACCGGCGGCGAGCTTCGCCGTTCCCGCTGACGTGTCTAGTCGGGAGGGCGTTATCGTGCCGAAGAACCTTTTGATCCTCACCGCCGCCGCCGTGCTGATGGCGTCGGCCGCCCAAGCGCAGGTCAAACCGCCCGCCAAGCCTGACGAGCCCGCTGGCCGGTGGGGCGAGGCGGGCAAGAAGGCCATGGATATCGGGACGCAGCCGGTGCGTGACGTGGGCCTCTCCAAGCGCGACATCCCGCCGGTCCTGGTGAAGGCGTTTGAGGATCCCTACAGCCTCAAGGGCCTGAAATCGTGCCAGGCCCTGGCCAATGAGGTGAAGGCGCTGAACGCGGTGCTGGGTCCCGACTATGTGGTCGGCGCCGAATACGCCGAGAACCGCGCCGGCAAGCTGGCCGAGGCCGGCGGCAAGACCATCATCAACAGCATCATCCCGTTCCGCGGCCTCGTGCGCGAAGTCACCGGCGCGGCTCCCGCCGACCGCCAGATGAACGCCGCCGTCGACGCCGGCCTCGCCCGCCGTGGCTTCCTGCGCGGGGTGCATCTGAAGCAGGGCTGCAAGACGAAGTTCTGATCTCTCTCCCGGCCTCCCCGGAGTTCGCCCGGGAGGCCGGGGTTTGGAGCCTCAGTTCACGTCCGTCTTCTTCGGCGGTCCGGGCGGAAGGGGCGCGACCTTTACCCCGTCCTCGACCAGGGCCTTGACCTCGGCGGGGGAGGCCTCGCCGTAGATGCCGCGGTCTTCGGACTTGCCCTCGTGGATGGCGCGGGCCTCCTTGGCGAAGGCGTCGCCGACATAGTCGAAGTTCTCCTCGACGTGCCGGCGGACCTCGCCCATGGCCGTCATCATCATCTCGCGCATCTTGGGATCGACGGCGGGCTCGGCGGACCGCTGCGCCTTGGTGCCCGCGACGGCCGGGGCCATGATCTGCTTGGAGACGCCGGTCGAGCCGCACACGGGGCATTCGACCAGACCGCGCGCGGCCTGATCGTCATAGTCGGCCGAAGAGCCGAACCAGCCTTCGAATTCATGAGTCCGGTCGCACCGGAGCGCGTACTTGATCATGCTCTTGAGATGGGGTCGGTCATGGACCGGTAAAGGCCCGGGCGTTCTTCAGGGCGGGGATCGCCGCGCGCGCCTTAGCGGCGGCGGACAGGTCGAGGTCGGCCAGCAGCACCCCCGGTTCGTCATGGTCCAGCGTGGCGATGATCTCGCCCCACGGCCCCACCACGATCGAGCGGCCCCAGGTGCCACGCCCGTCCTCGTGGAAGCCGCCTTGCGCGGCGGCCAGCACGAACGAGCCGGTTTCGATGGCGCGGGCGCGCAGCAGGGTCTCCCAGTGGGCCTCGCCGGTCGGGCGGGTGAAGGCCGCCGGAACGGTCAGCACGGTTGCGCCGGCCAGGGCCAGGGCCCGGTGCAGCGCCGGAAAGCGCATGTCGTAGCAGATGGTCAGGCCCAGCTTCGCCCACGGCGTGTCGACCACGACGGCCGCCTCGCCGGGTTCATAGGCCGAGGACTCCCGCGCCGTCTCTCCGGTGGGCAGGTCCACGTCGAACATGTGCAGCTTGTCGTAGGTCGCCACGATCGCGCCGGTCGGGTCGATGACCACCTGACGGTTGGTGGCCTTCTCGCCCGTTTCGCGACGCACCAGGGCCGAGCCGATGTCGATCCAGGTCCCCGTCTGGGCGGCGATCTCGCGCAGGCCCGACACCACCGGATCCTCGTCCAGCGTTTTCAGCGCCGGCAGCAGCAGGCTGCGGTCCTTCTGGACGACGTTGGTGCATTCGGGCGTCAGCACGAACTGCGCGCCGCCCGCGATCGCCTCGCGCACCAACGGCGCCACGTGGTTGAGCGCGGCGGCGTGGGTGGCGGGGGTGCGGGTCTGGATCAGCCCGACGCGAAGCGGCGCGGCCTGGCTCATGCGTTCAGCAGGGCGTCCAGCTTGCCCTGGTCTTCCAGAGCCATCATGTCGTCGCAGCCGCCGATGTGCTGCTCGCCCACGAAGATCTGCGGGAAGGTGTTGCGGCCCGAGCGCTGCATCATCTCCTGGCGCAGCGCCGGGTCCATGCCGGCCTCGATCTCGGTGAAGTCAGCGCCCTTGTCGTTCAGCAGCGCCACGGCGCGCGCGCAGTAGGGGCAGAAGGGGCGGGTGTAGATGGTGACCTTGGCCATGAGGTGACTCGCTGGTGTTCCGACGCCCTCATATAGGACGCGCCTGCATTTCTGTAACGCGCGCGACGACGGATAGGGTCACCCTGGCCGCGCCGGCCGCCAGTAGCGCCCGCGCGCAGCCCTCGGCGGTGGCGCCGGTGGTGAGAACATCGTCAACCAGCAGGATCTTGCGGCCCTCGACCTGGCGTCGCCGGGCCGGCGGGACGACGAAGGCGGCCGCCACATTGCGCCTGCGCCCCGTGGCCGACTTGCCGCCCTGGCTGGCGGTGTCGCGTCGGCGGACCAGGGCGTCGGGCAGGTAGGGGCGCCCCGCCATGCGGGCCAAGGGGCGGGCGATCTCGGCGGCCTGGTTGTAGCGGCGGCTCAGAATCCGCGACCGATGGGCGGGGACGGGCGCGATGGCGTCGGCTTCGTCCAGCAAGTCGACCGCCGCGCGCGACAGCCAGCGCGCGAACAGGCCCGCCGCCTCGGTGCGGTCGGCGTGCTTGAGCATCAAGACCAGATCGCGCGAGTGCTCGTCATAGACACAGGCCGCCCGCGCCCGAGCGAAGGCCTTGGGCTTGGCCTGACAGGCGGGGCAGCGTTCGGCCGCCGCATCGACATAGGGCATGGCCAGGCCGCAGCCGTCGCAGACCGGATCGTCGATGAAGGTGACCTTGCTGAACGCTGCTGGGTCGAGACCGCCGGTGAGCGCGGCCTGGCCTTGCAGGCTGGCGGGCGGCAGGATCAGGTCCAGCATCCCCCGGCCCAGACCGCGCAGACGCGGGACCATGAGGCGGGTGGCGGCTTTCCATGTCGGTTCGAAATCGCCATGTTCCGCGCCCATGACCGCTTCTCCGCTCCTGTTCGACCGCGCCCTGCTTCGCCGGCGCCTTGACCGCGCCGCGCCCGAGTTCGGCGCCGCCGACTTCCTGAAGGCCCGCGCCGCCCAGGATGTGGTGATGCGGCTGGAGACGATCCTGCGACGCTTTCCGGTCGCCGTCGACCTCGGCGCGAGAAACGGTCATTTTTTCAAGGCGTTGAACGACAGTGACGCCCGCGCCAACCTCGACACGCTGATCGAGGCCGACCTGTCGGGGCGGATGCTGGCCGGCCGCGGGAGCCTGCGCGTCGTCGCCGACGAGGAGCGGTTGCCGTTCGGCGACGCCACGCTCGACCTCGTGGTTTCGACCCTGTCGCTGCACTGGACCAATGACCTTGTCGGCGCGCTGATCCAGATCCGCCGGGCGCTGCGGCCGGACGGGCTGTTCGTCGGCGCGATCTTTGGCGGGGCGACCCTGACAGAGCTGCGCCAGTGCCTGCTGGCGGCCGAGGCCGAGCTGTCGGACGGCGCGTCGATGCGGGTGTCGCCGTTCGCCGACGCCATCGATGCGGCGGGCCTGCTGCAACGGGCGGGCTTCGCCCTGCCGGTGGCGGACGTCGATCGGGTCAAGGTGCGCTATGGCCATCCGATCGCGCTGCTGCGGGATCTGCGCAAGATGGGCGAGACCAGCGTGCTGCTGGACCGCTCGCGCAAGCCTTTGACGCGGCGCGTGCTGTTTCGGGCGATGGAGCTCTATGTCGAACGCTTCGCCGAGGCCGATGGCAAGGTGCCGGCGACGTTCGAGATCGTCTCGGTCACCGGTTGGGCGCCGCACGACAGCCAGCAAAAGCCGCTGCGGCCGGGCTCGGCCAAGATGCGCCTGGCCGACGCCCTTGGGACCCAGGAGCAATCGACCGGCGACAAGGCGGGTTAAGGGGCGGCGTAGGCGCCGTTAGCTGCCCATCGCGTCGGCGGACTTGGTGAAGGCGGTCTTGATGCCGTCGCTCAGCACGGTCATGGCGCCGATCAGGGCGATGCTGATCAGCACCACGATCACCCCGACCTCGACCGCCGTCGCGCCGGACTGGTCACGCCAGAACGCGGTCAGAGGATGTCGCGCAGCCAGGCCACCAGAGGCTCGTCGGCCGGCGGCATCGGATAGTCGCTCAGCTTGTCCGGTTTCACCCATGCCAGCGCCTCGTGCTCCTTGCGCGTCACTTGGCCTTCCCACCGACGCAGGAGGTACAGTGGCATCAGGAGGTGAAAAGACTCGTAACTGTGAGACGCAAAGACAAAGGGCGCCAGGCAGGCCTGGGCGACCTTGATCCCAAGCTCTTCCTGCAACTCGCGGATCAGGCATTCTTCCGGAGTCTCGCCAGGCTCGACCTTGCCGCCGGGAAACTCCCAAAGGCCCGCCAGTTGCTTGCCCGGCGGCCGCTGGCAGATCAGCACGCGCCCGTCGACATCGATCAGGGCGGCGGCGGCGACGAGGACGATCGGCTTGGTCATGGGGGCGGTTTGGCGCGGGGCGGCGCGTGGGTCAATCTAGGCGGCGTGAAATTGATCCGTCATAGCGCATCGACCGATACGCTTCCGTCAGCGCCATTGTACGCGAGCTTGTATCCACGCAGGAACGACCGTCCGAGTATGACGCCATGCCACTGGTCGCCCCGCTGAAGCTTGACCCCGGTGAAGGGTTGAAACAGGAGCCGCTCCAGGCTCGGAATGTAGATGCGGGCAGTATAGATGTAGGCCCAATGGCGGCCGCCAACACCGCTGATTTCGCCCTCATCGGTTATCGGAAGCCCCAGCGAGCGGGCGAGATCATCGTCGATGCAGTCACCACCTGCTCCGGTGTCGATCAGCGCTTTGACCTTCTTTTTGGGCAGATCAGGCTTGTCGCCCGGTGGCGATTGGGACTTCAAGCCTATGTCGACCAACAACGTCGGGCCGAGTTGCACGAGCAGATCGGCTGGGGACGCGCCTGCCCTTCCGGCTTTAAACCCGGCTTGCGCTGAGGGCATGCGAAGGCGTGAAAATCATTCCACCCGGCAGCTGGATTGCAGCTGGCGCGCCGATCTGCCTAATCAGGCAAGCCCCTGACCCGAAACGCTCCACGGCAAGCGTGGCCGCTTCTTCGAAGTCATTGAAAACGCCTTGAAGCTCGCCACCATGGATGACAACCCACTCCTTGGCATGAGCGGCCTCTAATTCTGCGCGCATCTTTTCGAATGCGGCGATGTCGTCTCGAAGGATGGTCATCGGCGATTCCCTTGCGGCTTTTGAAACACCGATTGGCTGACCAAGCCAATCAACTCCCGTCACAACGCTCCAACATCGCCTGAGTCTCAGCTTTTGAGGTTAAGCGTTATTAACCATTTGCGCGAGGTGCGTCGAGTTTGCGGTAAAGCCGCCGCCGCTCTCAAAACTTGACTTTCCTACTCGGATAACCGATACCCCCACTCGCGCCACTCCGGCGCTATTGGCGCTCCAGCCGCGTGAGGGTCCGTTTTCGGGCCAGCCTGTCGAGCGCCTTGAGAGCTTTTCTCACCGATCGCCCGTGCACGCGGGGCGCTCCCCCGAACTATAGCCGACAGGCCAGCCGTGCGAGGAACGCATGCGCTGTTTTTCGGCGCTTGAAAGACACAACACACGTGACTCAATTTTCCGACCTTGGCCTGGCCAAGCCGCTGCTGAAGGCGCTTGCTGAAAAGGGCTACAAGGAACCGACGCCGATCCAGGCCCAGGCCATTCCGGTGGTGCTGCAAGGCAAGGACCTGTTGGGCATCGCCCAGACGGGCACCGGCAAGACCGCCGCCTTCGCCCTGCCAATCCTGCAGCGCCTGGCCGAAGACCGTAAGCCGGCCCCGCGCCGCGGCTTCCGCTGCCTCGTTTTGTCCCCGACCCGCGAGCTGGCCACCCAGATCGCCGAGAACTTCAAGGCCTACGCCGTCCATATGGGCCTGTCGGTCCACACCATCTATGGCGGCGTCAAGTACGGCCCGCAGATGAAGGCCCTGGCCGGCGGCATCGACGTTCTGGTCGCCACCCCCGGCCGCCTGATGGACCACATGGCCGAGAAGTCGGCCATCGTCTCGGGCACCGAGATTTTCGTCCTCGACGAAGCCGACCAGATGCTGGACCTGGGTTTCGTGGTGCCGATCCGCAAGATCGCCGCCCAGCTGACCAAGAACCGCCAGAACCTGTTCTTCTCGGCCACCATGCCGAGCGAAATCGGCAAGCTGGCCGGCGAGCTCTTGAACAACCCCGTGCAGGTCTCGGTCGCCCCGCAGGCCACGACGGTCGAGCGCATCGACCAGCGCGTGCTGTTCATCGAGGCCCAGCGCAAGCGTCCGCTGCTGGCCGAACTGTTCGCCGATAGCAGCTTCTCGCGCACCATCGTCTTCACCCGCACCAAGCGCGGCGCCGACCGGGTGGCCAAGTATCTGAACGCCGCCGGCATCGAGGCCGCCTCGATCCACGGCGACAAGACCCAGGGTCAGCGCGAGCGGGCCCTGGCGGCCTTCAAGGCCGGCGAGATGCGGGCCCTGGTGGCCACCGACATCGCCGCGCGCGGCATCGACGTCAACGACGTCAGCCACGTCATCAACTACGAGCTGCCCAACGTGCCGGAGGCCTATGTCCACCGGATCGGCCGCACCGCCCGCAAGGGCAAGGACGGCATCGCCATCAGCTTCTGCGCCGATGACGAACGCAATCTGCTGAAGGACATCCAGAAGGCCACCCGCCAGACGATCCCGTCCTTCGACCGTCGCAATGACAAGCAGCTGGCCGCCGCGGCCGCCGTCGCCGACAAGCTGGTTCCGGCTGAAAAGTACGTCGACCCGCGCAAGGCCGACCCGCGCAACAACGTCCCGTCCGAGCTGCGTCGCAAGCGTAACCGCAAGCCCGGCGGCGGCGCTGGTCGATCGGAGGGCGGCCAGAAGTCCGGCCAAGGGCGTGGCCAGGGTCGGGATCAGGCCCGGGGTCAGGCGCCCAAGGGCGCGGCTCCCCGAAACGAGTTTCGCGGCCCCAAGCGCGCCGAGGCCGCCAGCGAGAAGCGCTGGTCGCCGATCGACTGATCGTCAAGGATTACAATAGGTTGTGCAACCGGAGCGAGGGTTTCCCTCTCGCTCCGCAACTGCAGCGCTTGATTTAAGGCGGAGCTTGAAACCGCCTCCGCGAGCAGTCACCTTGAGGCCAGGGCCGATCGGCGGATCGGGCAGGGGACCTTGGGATGGGCGAGGGCGGCGAACAAGCCACGCCTGCAATGACGAAGATCGTCGGTGGCGAGATGGCCGCGCGCGTCCGCGCGTTTGATTGGTCGACGACGCCGTTGGGCGCGCGTGAGACCTGGTCGCCGGCGTTGCGCCTGGCGGTCGACATCGTGCTGGCCAGCAACTTCCCGATGGCCCTGCGCTGGGGCCCGGAGCTGGTGCTCATCTACAACGACGCCTACGCGCCCGCCCTGCACGAGCGTCATCCCGTCTCGTTGGGGCAACGGCTCTCTGACGCCACCCCGGCGTTTCAGGCGACGCTGCGCAGCTTGCACGACGATATTCTTGCTGGTCGAAGCGGCGGCTACGCCTTTGAGCGCCTGCCGCTGAAGGTGCTGCGCGACGGTGTTTTGGAAACCGGTTACTTCGCAATCAATTACAGTCCGCTGCCCGACGAAAGCGCGCCGAGCGGCGTGGGCGGCGTGCTGGTGGCGGCCGTCGAAATTTCACGGTCGGTGGAAGCCGAGCAGACCCTCCGCCGTACCCAGGAACGCTACCAGATGGCCCGCGAAGCGGCCGGCGTGGTCGGGGCCTGGGAATGGGACATGAAGGCCAACAAGGTCTATGCCGACGCTCGATACGCTGAACTGCACAATGTCGATCCGTCCCTGGCGGAGCGGGGCTTGCCGGTAGAGACCTTCACGCCCGCGCTGCATCCGGAGGATATTGATCGCATCAGCAAGGTCGCCGCAGCCTCGGCGGCGACCGGCGAAACCTTCTCCGAGGAGTATCGCCTGGTGCAGGCCGATGGCTCGGTGCGTTGGATCTATACGCGCGGAAAGGCGTACCTGGACGACGCCGGCCAGCCGTCGCGCAACGCTGGCGTCATCATCGATGTCACCGAGCGCAAGCAGGTGGAGGCCGAGTTGGCCGCCGCCCGCGTCGACCTGGATCTGGCCGCCCAGGCGGCGGGTCTTGGGCGTTGGGTGATCCGGCCACACCTTGGCCAACGCTACTGGGACGCGCGTACCCGGGCGATCTTCGGACTCACCGAGAACGAGGCGCCCAGTACGTCTCGCTTCCTGGCGCTGGTGCACCCCGACGATCGCGAGGCGGTGCGCGACGCGATGGCCGCCGCCACCGACCCGCACGGGACCGGCACGATCAATCTCGACTACAGGATTCACCGCGCCAACGACGGCGCCTTGCGCTGGATCGAGGTGTTCGGCCAGGCCTTCTTCGAGCACGAGGTGTGTACGCGCTTTGTGGGCGTCGCCTCAGACGTCACCGATCGCCGCGAGGCGGTGGAACGTCTGCTGAGCCAGGAGGAGACCCTGCGGCTGGCGATCGACGCCGCCGACGTGGGCACCTGGAATCACGATCTGCAGTCGGGCGAGGTTCGGCTTTCGGATCGCTGCTACGCGATGTTCGGCGTTCCGGCCGGCGAGCCGGTCTCGCTCGAGAGTCTGATGCCGCTCACCCATCCGGCGGATGTCCAACGGACGCGCGACGCGATCGCTCGCGCCTTGGATCCTGCCGTCCGCGCCGAGTACGCCGTCGAGTTCCGGGTGATCGGTCGGGACGACCATGTCGAGCGCTGGCTGTCGGTGAAGGGCAAGGTGTTCTTCGACGAGGACGGCAAGCCTCGGCGTTTCCTCGGAGCGGCGGTCAATATCACCGAGCGCAAGCGCGCCGAACTGCATCTGCGCCTGCTGGTCAACGAGCTGAACCACCGGGTCAAGAACAGCCTCGCCACCATCCAGGCCATCGCCGCCCAGAGCTTCAACGGCCAGCATTCGATGGCGGAGGCGCAGGAAGCGTTTTCCAACCGCATCGTTGCGCTGGCCGAGGCGCATGATCTGCTCACGCGCGAGAATTGGGAAGGCGCGGACATGCACGACGTCGCCTGCCGTGTGGCCGCGCTGCATGGCGGCGACGCCCGCTTTGAGCTGAACGGCAGGGCCATCCGTTTGTCGCCGAAGACGGCGTTGTCGCTGTCGATGGCGCTGCACGAACTGGCCACCAACGCGGTCAAGTACGGCGCCCTCTCAGGTCCGGACGGGCGTATCCGGATCGCCTGGGATCTGGCGCCTGAGCCGGGCGCGCCCCGTCTGGACATGACCTGGACCGAACGGGGCGGGCCGCCCGTGACGCCGCCCGAACGGCGCGGCTTCGGCTCGCGTCTGATCGAGCGCGGCCTGGCGGCGGAGCTGTCAGGCGCGGCGGTGATCGACTTCCAGCCCGAGGGCGTGGTCTGCCGGATCCGGGCGCTGCTCGAGGCCTGAGTCAGAGCGTGACGCCGAAAGTGGGAACCGGTTTCGGCACGAGTCACGCTCTAAGTGTTTGATTTAGAGCCTCTAGCCCGAAATCGATTCCGATATCGGGCTAGAGGCTCTAGTTCGCCGCCGCGCGGAGGGCGGCGGCGATCTGCTCGTCGGTGCGGCGCAGGGCCATCACCAGCGCGCCGGCCACGATCAGCGGGATCAGCGCCCAGACGAGCAGGCCCGCGACCGCCAGGGCGGTGGCGCCGCCGATCAGGGCGGCGATGACCAGTTCAGCCAGCGCGGCCAGGAACGAGCCGCCGCGACGCCGGCGGAAGTCGGCGCGCTTGCCCGGCTTCTGATGCCAGACGCCGATCAGGCCAGCCGTCCAGGCCGTCAGCCCGGCGCCGAGCGCGGTCCAAAGTCCAGCCAGGGGCGCGTACCAGATCAGGGCGGCGATCGGCACGACCAGCAGTCCCGCCACCGGGATCAGGGCGGCCGCCAGCTTGGCGCGGCGCAGCACGCTCATCGGCGTGGGCGAGATGGCCAGCAGGTCCGGCGTGTCCTCGGCCGAGACGGTGATCCAGATCAGGCTCCCCGCCACCTGTCCGGCCAGAAAGGTGACCGCCGCCGCCGGGCCCGCCAGGGCCCAGTCAGGCAGGCGCCCGGCGACGCGAACCATCACGAAGGCGAGGGGCACCATGTAGAGCACGCGCAGCAGCACCTGCGAGAGCAGCGCCGCGTCGCGGCTGATCAGGCGCAGTTCCTTGCGCAGCGTGGCCTGGAACGCGCCCGCCGCGAAGTCGCGGGTAGGCCCCTTGGCCGCCTTGCGCGTCTCGGCCCCCTGCGTCGCGGCGGCGGCGTCGGCGAAACGCCGGCCCAGCACCCGGGCGGCGAACAGGAACACGCCCAGACCGATCGCCAGCAGGATCAGCAGCGGGATCGGCTGGCCGACCGCCGCGCGCAGCGGCAGATCGGCGAACGGCGGCGGCTGGATGCGCCCGTCGCGCACGTCCAGCGCGATGCGCGCGAACAGGCTTTCCGACGCCTTCTCGCCCATCAGGTTGCGGTACTGGCTGGCCAGGAAGAAGGCCGCGCCGATCAGGGCCGCCATGACCTGGGCCACGGTGCGGGTGCGGCGCGGGCCGATCAGCGCGAACAACCCCATGGCCAGCAGCAGGCCTACGCCCGAGGCCGCCAGCGCCGCCGAGGCCAGCACCACGAACACGCCGGCCCAGTGCGGATGTCCCATGACGATCGCCGGGGTCAGCAACAGAACGGCCGGCAGCATGAACCAGAGGCCGGCGTTGACCGCCAGGCCCAGGGCCCGGACGAACAGAACCCTGCGCGGCGATAGCGGCGAGGAGAACAGCAGGTCGAGGTCGCCGCGCTCGTAGAGGGCGTCAGCCGAGGCCGCCAAGGTGGTCGACAGCATCAGGGTCAGGATCACCGCCAGCGCCATATCGGTGATGATCACCGCGAAGGGGATGATCGGGACCTCGTGTCCTTTGGTCGCCAGCGCCAGGAAGACGCCGCCGGCCAGGGCGAAGGCGCCGAGGATGGCGAAGGCGATGATCGACCCCGGGCCGCGCGACTTGCGGCCGGCCATGGCGCCGCGCCAGGCCAGGCGAATCTCGTGGGCCAGAAGCCAGGGCGTGCTGGCCGGCTTGAACGGCAGGCTCACGCGGCGGCCTCGGCCGTCAGTTGCAGGAAGACGTCCTCCAGGGTGCGGCCGCTGGCCTCCCCGGCCTTTCCGCGCAGTTCCTCCAGCGTGCCTTCGGCCAGCAGGCGACCGCCGGCGATGATGCCGATGCGGTGGGCCATGCGCTCGGCCACCTCCAGGATGTGCGTGGTCAGGATCACCGTCCCTCCCGCGTCGACGCGGGCCTGCAGCATGTCCTTGACCAGGCGCGCGGCGGCGGCGTCGAGGCCCGTCAGCGGCTCGTCCAGGATCAGGAGCTTGGGATCATGGATCAGGGCGCCGGCCAGGGCGACCTTCTGCTTCATGCCGCGCGAAAAGCCTTCGCAGCGGCGGCGGGCCTCGGACGCCAGGCCCAGCGTCGACAAGAGCTCCTCGGCCTTGGTCTTGGCGGTGCGCGGGTCGATGTTCCAGAGGCCGGCGACGAACTCCAGGTACTCCAGGGGTGTCAGCTTGTCGTAGATCATCGCCTCGTCGGGCGCCCAGGCCAGCAGGGCCTTGGCCGCCGCCGGGTCCTTGCGGGCGTCGACCCCGAAAATGGCGATCTCGCCCGCGTCGGGCTGGGTGAGGCCGGCGACCATCCGCAGGGTGGTGGTCTTGCCTGCGCCGTTCGGGCCCAGCAGGGCGTAGAGCTCGCCCGCGCGGACCGTCAGGTCCAGGTTCGACACTGCGGGCTTGGCGAACGTCTTGTTCAACCCGCGAATTACCAAGGCTTCTGTCAACGCCGCCCCCAAAAGCACAACTTTGCGGCGGCATGTGAGCCTGATGCGGTCCGCCACGCAAGCCGAACACGCGAAGGGCGCCGAACCTGCGTCCGGCGCCCTCAAGGCGTCTGCGATGACCGCCCGCCTTAGCGGTAGCGGTACTCGTAGTGGCACTTCTTCTTGTTCTTGCCGATCTCGTGGCCGGCCACGGCGCCGACCGCGCCGCCCAGCAGGGCGCCTTCGGTCTTGTTGCCGCGCGCGGCGACGGTGTTGCCCAGCAGGGCCCCGCCGAGGCCGCCGATGATGGCGCCGTTCTTGGCCTTGGACTTGTTACAGACCAGAACGCGATAGCGGTTCTTCGACTGGGCGTCGGCGGTGGTCACGGCCACGGTGCTGACGGTGAAGCCGACGGCGGTGGCCAGGATGATGGCTTTCAGGGGCGCGCGCATGACGAGCTCTCCGTTCTTGTTTCTTGGTTCGATCCCTCGGTGACTCAACGCCCAAGCCGGCGGCCGGTTTCCGAAAAGTCGGCGAGCCGACCGTCGACCGGGTGTTGAGGTCAGGGTCAGCCCTGGACGCGATAGCGGCCTTCGGCGTCGGGGCAGACGCGCACGTAACGGGTCTCGACCCGGCCGTTGTACTCGGTCGGAGCCGGGGCCAGGCGGCAGCGCTCGCCGGAGTCGGCGTAGCGACCGTCGCTGTAGCGGTAGGGCTGGGTCTGCTCGTAGCTGTAATAGGCGCCACGCGTGTCGCACTTGGCCGAGGCGTTGCCGACGGCCGCGCCGACGCCCGCGCCGACCAGGGCCCCCAGCACCGTGCCTTCCGGACGGGCGTTGCGCGCGGCGACGTTCGAGCCGAGCGCCGCGCCGGCGAGGGCGCCGATCACGCCGCCGACGGTGGCGTTGCGCTTGGCGTCCTGTCGGCAGTCGGCGCCGGTGTTGGTGCTGACGCTGGTGTCGATGCTGTAGCCGCCGGCATAGGGCGCGCCGTAGCGGCTGGCCTCGCCCGGATAGCGGCGATCATAGCTGCCGTAGCCGTTGCGACGGTCATAGGCGTCGCGGGCGGCGATGTAGCGGTCGCGATCGCGCTCCCACTGATCGCGGTTGGTGTCATAGCCGGCATAGCTGACGCCGCTGACGCGGAATCGCGCGGCCTCGCGCGGGTTACGGCGGTCATAGGCGCCCTCGCCGTAGCGGCGGTCGTAGCTGTAGCGCGCGCGCTCGTAGTTGGCGCGGGCGCGTTCGAACTCGGCCTGCTCGGCATAGTAGGCGGCGCTGTCGCGGTACTGGGCCACGCGATAGCGGTCGGCGTAGCTGGGATGGCGGCGGTCATAGGCGCCGCGACCGTAGCGACGGTCATAGTCGTCGCGGGCGCGCACATAGTTGGCGCGGTCGCGCTCATACGCCTCTTGCCGCGCCTGATACTCGGCCACACCTTCGTAATAGTTGGAGCGCTGGGTGTCGTAGCGCTCGAGGCTACGCTGATAGGCCGCATCCTGGGCGAAGGCCGGGGCGACAGCGCCGCAGGCGACGGTGGTCGCCAGCAGCGAGGCGAGAATCCTGGAAGTCATGGTGGTGGTCTCCGTTCAACCGAACGGATCGACGTCCGACCCCGACACGGGCCGCCAATCCGGGGGCGTCCGCCCCTGCGGAGACAGATAAGCGTTGGTTGGCGCGGAGGTTCCCTGGGGGTGTCATCCCGGCCGTAGCGCGCAGCGCGGAGCGCCGGGACCCAGGGGCGGCGCGCGGGGCGCTCTTGCAACCCCTGGGTCCCGGATCGCCCCTGAGGGGCGTCCGGGATGACACGTTATAGTGGAGCGAGGGGCTAGCCTTCGCCGACCCTCTCAGTCCCTCGTCACCGTCATCATGTAGTTGATGTCGGTGTCGCTTGAACGGCTCCAGCGGCCGGTCAGCGGGTTGTAGGCCACCCCAAACGGGCCCTGCATCGCCACGGGCTCGTTGCTGAGGAAGGCGCGCAGCTCTTCGGGTTTGAGGAACTGCTTCCAGTCGTGGGTGCCGGGCGGCACCCAGCGCAGCACGTACTCGGCGCCGATCTTGGCCAGGGCCAGGGCCTTCAGCGTGCGGTTCAGGGTGGCCACGACCATGATGCCGCCGGGCTTGAGCAGCTTTGAGCAGGTGCGCAGGAACTCGCCCGGATCGGCGACGTGCTCGATGACCTCCATGGTCAGCACCACGTCGAACGGCCCCGCGCCCTCGGCCAGCAGCTGTTCGGCGGTGGCGGGGCGGTAGCCGATCGTGAGGCCCTGCTCGGCCGCGTGGGTGGCGGCGGTCTTGATGTTCTTTTCCGAGGCGTCGATCGCCGTCACCGCAAAGCCCAGTCGCGCCATGGGCTCGGACAGCAGGCCGCCGCCGCAGCCGATGTCCAGCAGGGAAAGACCCTCGAACGGCGCCCGGACGGCGCCGTCGCGCCCGAACCGCGCCAGGGCCTGCTCGCGGATGAAGGCCAGGCGGCAGGGGTTGAACACATGCAGCGGCGCGAACTTGCCCTTGGGGTCCCACCACTCGGCGGCGATCGCCGAGAAGCGGGCCACGTCGGCCGGGTCGATGCTCCAGGAGGTGTAAGTTTGCGTATCAGTGGACAAGATTTTCTTCACAGCAGTGCGAGGAGTTCATCGTAAGCCTTATCCACTCCAAGTGCATACCTTCTGGCGGATTCATGTAATTCGTCGAATATTTGCCAAAAGTGCAAATCTGGCCTCTCGGAGGGCTTAATATCTCTGAGATGTCCGGGAAGTATTTCATCAATCAAGGTTCCGTCGTAATTTCTCAAGAGGATCTTGGAATACCAATCCTCAGATTCGCCATCATATTCCTTTACAACTTGAACTATGTAATTTCCGACGTTGGCTTGGAAGGCGTTTTTATCGGAAGTTTCTTCCCAGGCTATAGAGCCCAAGCTAGTTTTCTGGTACAGTCGATCAATAATTCTGGCAGCTTTGATTTTGTCTTGATCGTTCATTGGGCTGCCCTTTGCGCCTTAATTGATAGCTTGTTCAGAAATTCTAGTGTGCCGGTAAGCTTAATTCTGATCCTGGGTGCTATTGTAATTTCATTCTTATCTATTTGCTTGGATAGGGATTGTGATGATAGGGATAAATCTGATATTGTTGTTCTTATATTGTCTTTTTTCTCCCCTAACATCTCAGCTGAGAGTTCCATTATTCTCGTGAGGAGAACTCGTATTTCTTCGAGGCCATCCAGCGCATACTTCCACTGTTGACCGTCTAAATGTCTTCTAGCTTCCCGCGTTGCGGAGATTGCATAGCTCAACTCTGTCAAAGTGTCGTAGTGAGCCATTCGCAACTTTAGCGCGCCGACCGCATCGGACGACGCCTCGGCCGCAGTTTTTGTGCGCTTCAGTTGAATCCATGTAATCCAGAAGCCGATGATCGTTCCGATCAACCCCAACATGGATAGGATAAGGCCAATACCTCCGACAAACGCGGCATTTTTGGCGTCAAAAATATCCATGCGATATGCGCCCCTCAAGGCACACCTACCACGTGCGGCCTAGGAGTTGCAAAGGTGGTCCGGCATCGAGCGTCACGATTGCTGGTTGAAAAGATCGACATTGCCGTTGCGCCATCGGCTCGCTAGAAGGCGCGGGCTTGCGCGAGGGGGAGCGATCCGGCCGCGCGGGCGCAAGAAATAACCAAGTGTCGAGGTACCAGGGACGTGTCACGTCTGGTGATGAAGTTCGGCGGCACGTCGGTGGCCGACCTGGAGCGCATCCGCCGGGTGGCGCGCCTGGTCGCCGCCGAGGTCGCGACGGGTAAGCAGGTCGCCGTCGTCGTGTCGGCCATGTCGGGCAAGACCAACGAGCTGGTCGCCTGGACGGACGGCGCCGGCCGCGCCGCCCAAGGTCTGCCGGAGTCGGACGACGAGTACGACGCCGTCGTCGCCTCGGGCGAGCAAGTCACGGCTGGCTTGCTGGCCATGACCCTGCGCAACATGGGTCACAAGGCCCGCTCGTTCCTGGGCTGGCAGGTGCCGATCCTGACCGACGAGGCCCACGGCCGCGCGCGGATCGAGGAGATCCCGCCGGAGAACCTTGAGGCCTGCTTCGCCAACGGCGAGATCGCCGTGATCGCCGGCTTCCAGGGCGTGACGCCCAACCGCCGCATCACCACCCTGGGCCGGGGCGGCTCGGACACCAGCGCCGTGGCCATCGCCGCCGCCGTCAAGGGCGACTGCGACATCTACACGGACGTGGACGGGGTCTACACCACCGACCCCCGGATCGAGAGCAAGGCCAAGCGCCTGGCCAAGATCTCCTACGAAGAAATGCTCGAAATGGCCTCGCTGGGGGCCAAGGTTCTGCAGACCCGCTCGGTCGAGATGGCCATGGCCCATCGCGTCCCGGTGCGGGTGCTGTCCAGTTTCGTCGAACCGGGCGAAGCCCCGGGCCAAGGTACGATCGTCTGCGACGAGGAAGAAATCATGGAAAAGCGCATCGTCTCGGGCGTCGCCTACAGCCGCGACGAAGCCAAGATCACCCTGCTGGGCCTGCCCGATCACCCGGGCGTGTCCTCGCAGATCTTCGGCCGCCTCGCCGACGCCAATGTGAACGTCGACATGATCGTGCAGTCGCGCGCGCGCAGCGCCGCGACCGCCAACATGGAGTTCACGGTCGGCAAGCGTGACGCCGCCCGCGCCGTCGAGATCGTCCAGGCCGCCAAGACCGAGATCGGGTTCGAGGACGTGGCCGTCAACGAAGACGTCGCCAAGGTGTCGGTCATCGGGGTCGGCATGCGCAGCCACGCCGGCGTCGCCCAATCGATGTTCGCGGCCCTGGCCGAGAAAAACATCAACATCCAGGTCATCTCGACCTCGGAGATCAAGATCTCGGTCCTGATCGACGCGGCCTACACCGAACTGGCCGTCCGCGCCCTGCACGCGGTGTACGGGCTGGATCAGCTCTGATCTGAGACGGAGGGAGCGCCCCCTCCGTCACGATGCTGCGCATCGCGCCACCTCCCCCGCAAGCGGGGCAGGAAGGGTTTCATCCTCCCCCGTGAAACAGGGGAGGGGGACCGCGAAGCGGTGGAGGAGGCGCTCCCCTCGAACCTAGATGAAAACGTCGCGTTCGGACGTTATGAGGGCGCCAGCCCAAGAGAGTCCTATGCCCGACGTCTTTAAGTTCGACCGCGACGCCAAGACCGTGACCTTCCACGGTGACGCCGGCCTGGAGCTGCTCTACGACCTGCTCCTGCGGGCCAAGTTCGGCGACGGCTACGAGAAGCCGCTGCTGATCAGCCCGTGGCTGGCGGCCCTGCTGCGGCAGCTGGACCAGGCGCTGCCGGACGACGGCCAGTGGTTCCCCGAAAAGCCCGGCCAGCCGATCTTCGACACCGACGACCTCTTGGCCATGGGCGATGCGGTCATCGAGGAAGGCCACACGGTCGGCTGGTGGACCATGACCCCGCTGGAAAAGCGCGACTACCTGCGCAAGGTCATCGCCGCCCCGCACCCGCTGACCGACCTCGAGGTCGAGTTCATCGAGAACGACATCGATGCGGCCCTGGAACAGGCCCGCCGCCTGGTCGCCGACGCCGACAAGCATCTGGCGACGCCGGGGCACGGGTAACCGAGCGGTCTACTTCGCGACTGGCCTCGGCTTGGGATACCAGAGCGCGTTGACGATCACCCAGCGCTCGCCGAACCGGCCGAGGCTGAGGTGGTCGACGAACCACGGTGTCTCGACGCGCGCCACCGCCACATTGCCGGCGACGTCCAGCACCCGGACGGTGCGGTCCCACTGATCGCGCGGGGTCTTCAGGGCGCCTTGTCGCGTCAGGTCGATCAGCTCGTCGCGGCTCATGCGGCGCAGGGCCAGGACCTCGTCGGGATCGGCCTTCGTGCGGACAGCGCGCTTGGCCAGATCCGGGTGTAGGGCGCGGGTGACGCGCGCGGTGTCGCCTTCCAGCTGGCCGTCGACATAGTCGAACGCCACCGCCTCCACCGCCTTGACGGTCGCCGGGTCCAGCGCCGGGGGCGGGGCGGCTTGCAGGGCCAGGGCGGTCAGCAGGGCGGCGATCATGCGCGTCTCCAAGAAGGCGAATCGAGGGCGCAAGCTTGAGGTGAATCGTGACGTTGGCGTGGCGAACCGGCGTTCGGTGAGACGGCTGTGCTTGGTAGCGGAGGCCAAAGCCTCCGACCTCTCCAGGATCAAAACACGCGTCATCCCGGGCGGCGAAGCCGACCCGGGACCCAGGGGCCGGCGCAATGCGGTCGCCCCTGGGTCCCGGCGTTACAGCCCGCTACGCGGTCTTCCAGCCGGGATGACGGCGCGTTTGGGGATTGAGGACGGACCGCCTAACTGCCCTCCCGCCGATAGCGCGAGACGAAGGCCCACAAGGCGTCGTTGTCGGCGAGCCAGGTGTGGCCGCCGCCAACGGTCATGCGGCCCACCACGTCGGCGTCGTCCCGGCAGCCGGAATAGCGCTCCTCATAGACGCCGGGCGCGACCCACTGGGTGGTCGGGGGGGCCTGGCACCCGTTCAGCGCCGCCCAGCGCTGCTCTGCCGCGTGCATCGTGTACTGCCAGTAGCCCGCGCCGCCGCCCTGGGTAGGATTGGTGGTGTCCTTGTCGCCGGCGAAGGCGATCACCGGCATCGGACGCGCCGGCTGGCAGGTGGCGGGATCGGGCTCGTCCGGCTTTTCGCGGCGCGGATTGCCCGCCCGCAGACCCACCACCGGCGCGATGGCCGCGTAACGGTCCGAGGCCACGCAGCCCAGCCAGGAGGCCATGCGTCCGCCGCCCGACAGGCCGGTGACATAGACGCGCGCGGGCTCGACGCAGCCCTCGGCGACCAGACCGTCGACCAGCGCCGCCAGATAGGCCACGTCGTCGGCGTCCGAGGCGTCGGGGATCTTGCCGGTCACGGTCGGCACGCCCGGAATGTTCCACGCAAAGCCCTTGCCGGCGGGGATGGCGGCGGTGGGCGCGACGACCAGGAAGCCGTGAACCTCCGCCGTCGCCTCCAGCTTGGAGTCGGTCAGCATCTTGCCGCCTTCGCCGCCGCTGCCGTGCAGCAGGATCAGCAAGGGCGCGGGCCTGGCCGCGTCGAGCGCCGCCGGGCGGCGCAGCAGGAACGGCCGCCCGGTCCCGCCGACGTCGACGCTGACGGTCGCGCCGGGCGAACCGACGGC
>VYKS01000190.1_pt1 | contig 35426 bp, 33 predicted proteins | sample 5114511 | NCBI WGS metagenome assembly VYKS01 (sample SAMN12291795, study PRJNA351875) | freshwater metagenome | isolation source: freshwater lake | place: USA: Michigan, Gull Lake | collected 2011-07-05 | reverse complement strand
CGCGGCGCAGGCGATCGCGGCCGCGACGGTCACGCCCGCGATCACCGCCTGGGCCGCAACGATGAACCCCTGGGCGCGGGCGGCGTCGCGCCGGGCGGCGTCCAAGGCGGTCGCACGGGCGTTCAGCGTCTCGCCCGCCCAGTCGGCCAGGCCATAGGCGCGCAGCTCGGCGGAGGCCGACACCAGGGCCGCAACCGAGTCCTTCAAGGCTCCGGTGCGCGCCTGGATCGCCGCGCGAGCCGGAGCCGAGAAGCGCCTGGCCAGGCCCTGGGCCGACAGCATCGCCAGGCCGGCGGCGGCCAGGATGATCAAGGTCGGGATCCAGCCGGCCAGAAGGGTGACGGCCAGGCCCGAGCCGAGGCCGGCGGCGGCGTTCCAAGGGGCGGAGAGGCGGACAAAGCGGGTCTCGATCGCGTCGACGTCCTGGACGAGGCGCGCGGAAGCCTCTCCGCGCGACAGCGTGAGGGACTCCGAGGCCGGCGCGGCGGCCAGACTCTGGAAGACCGCCGGGCGGATGGCCGCCAGCGCCCGCAGGGCGGCGGCGTGGCCCGACAGCCGCTCCCCATAGCGGGCGGCGGTCCTCAGGATCGCCAGCAGGCGGATCCCGGCGCTGGGCAGCAGCACGTTGAAGGCGTGGGCGGCGGCCAGACCCGCGCCGCCGGCGATGGCGCTGGCCACGATGAACCAGCCCGACAGCCCCAGCAGCAGGGTCGAGGCCGCGCCCACCGTCACGGCGCTGAGGATGGCCAGGCGCAAGGCGCCGGCGCGCTGGCGCTTCTGGGCGCGGATCAGATCGTCGAGCGGACTGGTCACAGGCGGATCACCTGGTCGGCGAGGGCGGCGACCGCCTCGGAGTGGGTGGCGATCAGGGTGGTGCGTCCCTGCGCGGCGGCGCGGATGGCGTCCACCATCGCCGCCTCGGCCTCAGGGTCGAGATTGGCGGTCGGCTCGTCCAGCAGCAGGATCGGGGCGGGCTTGAGCAGGGCGCGGGCCAGGGACAGGCGGCGTCGCTCGCCGCCAGAAAGGCCCGAGCCGCGCTCGTCGAGCATGAAGTCGAGACCGCCGGGCCGCACGGCCAGGGCGGGGCCAAGACCCGCGCGGCCAGCCGCCTCGGCGATCTCGGCGCGCGTGGCGTCGCGGCGCGAGAGGGCGATATTGTCGGCGATCGAGGCCGGCAGGATCAGCGGCGACTGTCCGGCCCAGGCGATGTCGCTCGAAAGATCCGTAAACGGATTATCATTGATGGAGACGGCGCCGGCGGTGATCGGCGCCAGGCCGAGCAAGGCGTTGAGGATCGAGCTCTTGCCCGCGCCGCTGGCGCCGACCAGGGCCGTGACGGAGCCTGCCGGCGCGACAAGGTCGAAGTCGCGCACCGCCGGGGCGTCGTTGTCCGGGTAATGGATTTCCACGCCGGCGAAGCGCAGCGTTGGCGCGGTCTTCAGCGGAGAAGAGGTGGCTTTGGGCGCCGGGGCCTCGAAGGTCGAGAGGCTGGCGGCGGCGGCCTCGGCGGCCTGACGGTCATGATAGCCGGCGGCCAGGCGGCGCATCGGCGCATAGACCTCCGGCGCCAGCGCCAGCACGAAGAACGCGCGCTTGAGGTCCAGCTGTTCGGGGACGGGGAAGGGCAGCAGGCGCAGGAGGTTGAACCCGCAATAGACCGCCACCAGCGCCACCGACAGCGCGGCGAAGAACTCCAGAGCCGCCGAGGACAGGAACGCCACGCGCAGGACGCGGATCGTCCGTTCGGCGAGGTTGGACGCCGAGCGGGTCAGCGCCGCCGTGGTCGCGCCCTCGGCCTGGAAGGCCAGGACGACGGGCAGGGCGCGGACGCGGTCGAGGAACAGGGCGGAAAGTCGCTCCAGCGCCTGGAACTGAGCGCGCGCCTCGGTCGCGGCGGCGGTTCCGGTCAGGATCATGGCGAGGATGAACGGGATCAACGTGCCCAGCATGATGGCGGCGGCGATCGGGCTGGCCACCGCAGCGGCGGCGATCAAGATCAGCGGCAGGACCCCCGCCGCCAGGCGCGTCGGAAGAAAGCGGGCGACATGACCGTCCATCGCCTCGACGCCTTCCACCAGCGCGGTGGCGGCTTCGGCGGCGGGGCGGCGCGGGCCGGCGAAAAGCGCTCGGGCCAGGGTGATGCGCAGCGCCGCCTTGGTCCTAGCGGCCGCCTCCGCTCCGATCACGCCGGTCGCCATGGCCAGGGCGCCCCGTGCGGCCAGGGCGAGGGCGGCGACGATCAGCCATGGGGCGATTGCGGCCAAACCGCGCAGCTGAGCGATGGCGTCGACGCTCAGAGCCAGGCCGGCGGCGAAGGCGATCGCGGCGATTCCGTCCGCCAGGCCAAGCAGCCCGGCGCGACGGATGGCCGACGCGGCGTTCCGCTCGAAACCCTTGAGCCAAACCTTGGCCTGAACCTGACGATCAATCTGCACTATGCGGGCGCCCATCGGTTGAGTGTAGGGTGCGATCATCCCGTTACCTTGATCCTGATCAAGGAGTGGGCGGTCGCGCGGGTCTAGAGCAAGCCTCTCGACCGGCCCGATCATCGGCCGTTCGCCTTGGAGCTGTCCATGGACCCCGCTGTCGTAGACCTGTCGCGACTCCAGTTCGCGCTAACCGCTCTCTACCACTTTCTGTTCGTGCCCCTGACGCTGGGGCTGTCGTTCATGCTGGTCATCATGGAGAGCATCTATGTGATGACCAAGCGCCCGATCTGGCGAACCGTGACGCGCTTCTGGGGCACGCTGTTCGGCATCAACTTCGTGCTGGGCGTGGCCACCGGGATCACCATGGAGTTCCAGTTCGGCATGAACTGGTCCTACTACTCGCACTATGTCGGCGACATCTTCGGGGCGCCGCTGGCGATCGAGGGCCTGATGGCCTTCTTCCTCGAAGCCACCTTTGTCGGCCTGATGTTCTTCGGGTGGGACAAGCTGTCGAGGGTCGGCCACCTGTTCGTGACCTTCATGGTGGCGCTCGGCACCAACCTGTCGGCGCTGTGGATCCTGATCGCCAACGGCTGGATGCAGAACCCGATCGGCGCGGCGTTCAACCCCGACACCATGCGGATGGAAGTCTCCAGCTTCCGAGACGTGCTGTTCAACCCGGTGGCCCAGGCCAAGTTCGTCCACACCGTCAGCGCCGGCTATGTGATCGCCGCCGCCTTCGTGCTGGGGATTTCGGCCTTCTACCTGCTGAAGGGCAAGTATGCGGGTGTCGCCAAGCGGTCGATGACCGTCGCCGCCGCCTTCGGCCTGGCCTCGGCCTTGTCGGTCGTCGTGCTGGGCGACGAGAGCGGTTACGCCCTGACTGACAACCAGAAGATGAAGCTCGCCGCGCTCGAGGCCATGTGGGAGACCGAGCCCGCCCCGGCCGGCTTGACCGCCTTCGGCATCCCCAGCATGGCCGACCGGACGACCCATCACGAGATCAAGATCCCGTACGTGCTGGGCCTGATCGCCACGCGCAGCCTGGACAAGCCGGTGGAAGGCATCTTCCAGCTGGTCGCCAAGGCTGAAGATCGCATCGAGTCCGGCGTCATCGCCTATGGCGCGGTCGAGGCCCTGAAGGTCAATCCGAACGATGTCGCCGCGCGCGCCACCTTCGAGCAACACCGCCGCGACCTGGGCTATGGCCTGCTGCTCAAGCGCCATGTCGCCGATCCGCGTCAGGCCTCGCCGGCGCTGATCAAGCAGACCGCCTGGGACGTGGTCCCGCCTGTGCCGGTGATGTTCTGGGCCTTCCGCATCATGGCCGGGATCGGCTTCCTGATGATCGCCCTGTTCGCCACGGCCTTTGTGCTGGTCACCCTGCGCAAGCACGAGACCAAGTGGTTCCTGGTCCTGGCGGTGGCGGCCATTCCGCTGCCCTGGATCGCGGCCGAGATGGGCTGGGTGCTGGCCGAGGTCGGCCGTCAGCCCTGGGCCGTGGAGGGCGTCCTGCCCACCTTCCTGGGCGCGTCCAGCCTGACCGTGCCGCAGCTGCTGACCAGCATCGCGGTCTTCACCCTGCTTTACGGCTCGTTGGCGGTGGTCGAGGTCGGCCTGATCCTCAAGACCATCAAGCGCGGCCCCTACGCCCTGCACGATCCCGCCCCCGACGGTTCGCCCGAACCCGAAGCCGCCGTCGCCTGAAGGAGGCATGACAATGGAAATCCCCGTCGATTTCGCCACGCTTCGCGTGATCTGGTGGGCCCTGGTCGGGATCCTCCTGATCGGGTTCGCCCTGACCGATGGCTTTGACATGGGCGTCGGCGCGCTGCTGCCCTTCGTCGCCAAGACCGACAAGGAACGCCGGATGGTGATCAACACCGTCGGCGCCACCTGGGAAGGCAACCAGGTGTGGTTCATCCTGGGCGGCGGCGCGATCTTCGCCGCCTGGCCGTTCGTCTACGCCATCAGCTTCTCGGGCTTTTACCTCGCCATGTTCGTGGTGCTGACCGCCATGATCCTGCGGCCCGTGGGCTTCAAGTACCGCTCCAAGCGGCCTGATCCGCGGTGGCGCGCGTTCTGGGACTGGGCGCTGTTCGTCGGCGGCTTCGTGCCGGTGCTGTGCTTTGGCGTGGCCCTGGGCAATGTGCTGCAAGGCGCGCCCTTCCGGTTGGACAGCGACCTGCGCGCCTTCTACGACGGCTCGTTCCTGGGCCTGTTCTCGCCGTTCGCCCTGCTGTGCGGCTTGCTGTCGGTGTCGATGCTGGTGCTGCACGGCGCGGCCTGGATCACCGTGAAGGGCGAGGAAGGCCCCGTGGCCGAACGCGCCCGTCGCCTCGGCGAACTCGCCGGCCTGGCCAGCATCGTGCTGTTCGCGGCCGGGGGCTTCTGGGTGGCGTTCGGCGGCATGGGCTTCCGGATCGAGGGTCTGGCCGATGCGGCCGGTCCGTCCAACCCCCTGCGCGGCGCCGCCGCCGTGCGCGATCCCGGCGCCTGGCTCGACAACTATGGCCGTCATGGCTGGATGATCGTCGCGCCGCTTCTGGGCTTCGCGGGCGCCGCTCTGGCCCTGCTGGGCCTGCGGGCCAAGAGCGCCTGGATGGCCTTCACCGGCTCCTCGGCCTCGGCCACCGGCATCATCGCCACGGTGGGCCTGTCGATGTTCCCGTTCATCCTGCCCAGCAGCGTCGACCCGCGCTCCAGCCTGACGGTGTGGAACGCCTCGTCCAGCCACATGACCCTGTTCATCATGCTGGTCGTGACGATCGTCTTCCTGCCGATCGTGCTGGCCTACACCGCCTGGGTCTACAAGGTCCTCTGGGGCCGCAGCACCACGGCCGCCCTGGCCGTCAATCCCGACCTCTACTGATCCGAAGGAAACAAACCGATGTGGTATTTCACCTGGATCCTGGGCCTGGGCCTGGCCGTCGCCTTCGGCGTGCTCAACGGCATGTGGTACGAGTTCGGCCTGTCCGACGAGGGCGACGAAGGCCTCGACGAGGCCTGATCCTTCCGCTTCGAGACCCGAATTGAGGGGCCGCGACATTCCGGCGCGGTCCCTTCGTTCACCAATTAACGCTTGTTAAACGCGACGTGGGTTCTTCTGGCTCAGGCCTGGAAGCGCGTTGATCGCCGCTCCGGGGCAGCCATTCGCAACGGGGAACCGTGATGACCGACAACGCCGCGCCCGCTCTTGAACTGATCTCGTTCTGCATCGGTGAGCAGGAGTTCTGCATCGACGTGAAGACGGTGCGGGAAATCCGTGGCTGGACGCCGGCCACGCCGATCCCGCACGCGCCCAACTACATGCGGGGCGTCATCAACCTGCGCGGCGCGATCATGCCGGTCATTGACCTGCGCAACCGCCTGGGCCTGGGCGTCACGATCCCCGAGACCCGCCACGTGATCGTCGTCGTCGAGTGCCGCGACCGCCTGGCCGGCATTCTGGTGGACGCCGTGTCGGAAACCTTCACCGTGCCGCGTGAGAGCCTGCAGCCGGCGCCGGACGTTGGCGTCGAGGAACTGCGCTATATCCAGGCGATCATCTCGATGGAAAACCGCCTGATCACCTATCTGCGCATGGACGACGTGTTCCCGGCCCAGGTCAGCGAAGCGGCCTGATCGGCGCTTGTCTGACGGAAAAGAAAAAGGCCGCCGGGGCGTCCCGGCGGCCTTTTTCTTTCGGCTCAGCCCTGGCTGACGATCCGCGCCGCCTGGGCGTGGAAGCTGGCCTCGGCCTCGGCGGCGTCGGCCACCGCGCCGTGACGGTCGGCCGCGACGCTCATGTTGTTCTTCGCGTAGCTCTCGGAAACCTTGCGAGCCTCCTGCGCGCGCAGGGAGGCGTTCGCCGAGGCGGTCTCGTGCCAGGCGGCCAGCTCCTGAGCGGTCAGGGCGCCTTCCGCCGGCGCGGTCGGGTGGGTCGGAACGTCGCCGAAGCCGATGGCCACGAAGCCGTGGATCACGCCGCCATAGTCTTCTTCCGACAGCAGGAAGGTGATCTGCCGCTCCTCGAACTGGCCGGTATAGGTGTCGGTGGCCGGATCGAACTCGCGCAGGACCAGGATATCGCCCACCGCGAAGTCGCGGTCGTTGCGGCGGATCTCGAAGCGCTTCTGGCCAGAACGGACGGCGGCGAAGTACTTGGGCCAGGTCTTGAGGTCGTGGCGGTTCATGGCGGGCGGACTTTTCTACGAAACAGGAAGCCGGGGGTTCTGGCGGGGGAACCCTAGCGTGGGGTTAATCCGCCGGACATATCCCCAGTAACCGATTTCCCCGGCGAATGCCGGGGCCCAGATTCATCCGGACCGGCTGGGGTGGGCGCGCCTACCGTCTGATCGGCGTCCCATGGACTAGCGGTTTCGATCTGGACCCCGGCGTTCGCCGGGGAGATCGGATTCTCAAGTCATTCCTCGATACAAAGCCGCACGATCTCGGCGCGCAGTTCCGGCATGCCCAGGCCCTTCTCCGAGGAGGTGGCCAGCACGCGCGGGAAGGCCGCAGCGCGCTTGGCGATGGCCTTGGTGGTCTCGGCCACGACCTTGTCGACCTCGGCCGGCTTGATCTTGTCGGCCTTGGTCAGGACGATCTGGTAGGAGACCGCCGCCACGTCCAGGGCGTCCAGCGCCTCCAGGTCGACCTTCTTGAGGCCATGGCGGGCGTCGATCAGCACATAGACCCGCTTGAGGTTCGGGCGGCCGCGCAGATAGGCCCGGCCCAGGTCCTGGAACTTGTCGGCGACCGAGCGCGAGACCCGCGCGAAGCCGTAGCCGGGCAGGTCGACCAGCCGCACTTTCTCGGCCAGCAGGAAGAAGTTGATCTCCCGCGTGCGGCCCGGCTCGTTCGAGGCGCGGGCGAGGTACTTCTGGTTCACCAGGCCGTTGATCAGGCTGGACTTGCCCACGTTCGAGCGGCCGGCGAAGGCCACCTCAGGCAGGTCGGACGGCGGCATGGCGTCCATGCGCACCGCCCCCATGATGAACGACACCGGCTGGGCGAAAAACACGCGCGCGGTCTCGATCTGCTCCTCGGTGAAGTCGGCCGCGCCCGGCAGCAGGACCGGCGGTTCCTTGGGGAGCTTCTGTTCCTCGCTCATCAGGTCGCGCCAGCCGTCTTGCCCTGAAGGCGTGCGATGATCTTGTCGATCGGGTTCTCGACCTTGTAGCGGCGCATGATGATGTACTGCTGGATGATGGTCAGAACGTTCGACCAGCACCAGTAGATCACCAGGCCCACGGCGAAGCCCGACAGGGTGAAGGTGAAGATCACCGGGAACCACTGGAAGATCTTCTGCTGGATGGGGTCGCCGGCCGGCGGGTTCATCGCCGTCGTCAGCCACATGGTGATCCCGTACAGCAGCGGCCAGACGCCGAGGTGCGCGATCATCGCGCCGATCAGCGGCAGCGTGCCCGGATTCCACGGGATCAGGCCGAACAGGTTGAAGATCGTCGTCGGATCCGGCGCCGACAGGTCCTGAATCCAGCCGAAGAACGGCGCGTGGCGCATTTCGATGGTGACTGTCAGCACCTTGTAGAGCGAGTAGAAGACCGGGATCTGGATCAGCATCGGCAGACAACCCATCATCGGGTTGATCTTTTCCTTCTGATACAGCGCCATCATCTCCTGCTGCTGCTTGGCCGGATCGTCCTTGTGCTTGGCCTTCAGCTTTTCGACCTCGGGAGCGATCTTCTTCATCTTGGCCATCGACTCGTAGCTCTTGTCCGCCATCGGATAGAGGACGAGCTTGAGCACGACGGTCAGCAGCATGATGGCCAGGCCGAAGTTGCCGACCAGGTGGTAGAAGATCTCCAGGATGTTGAAGATCGGCCGCGTGAAGAAGCGGAACATGCCCCAGTCGACGGCGTCGTCGAAGCGCGGGATCTCGGCCTTGGTCTTGTTCCAGAACTCCCAGATCGCGGGCGCGGGGTTCGCGCCGTACTCGTACTTGCGCAGCAGCGGCACGGTCTTGGCGCCGGCGAACAGGCGGGTGGTCTGGGTGATGGTCGCGCCGGGGTTCAGCACCTGAACCGGAGCCAGGAAGTTGACGTCATAGACGTCGACGCCCGCTACGTTGGTCACGCGGTACTGGGCCTTGATGGCCTGGTCCTGGCCGGGGATCAGGGCGGCCAGCCAGTACTTGTCGGTGATGCCGGTCCAGCCGCCGACGGAGTCGAAGGACTGCAGCGGCTTGTCCTTCTTCCACTTGCCGTACTTGGCCATTTCCAGCTTCTGGTCGCCCGCGCCGCCCAGGACGCCGATGGCGCCCTCGTGGACGATCTGGTTCTTGCCCAGGGCGTCGCTGACGCCCTGGCGCTGCACGGTGGCGTAGGGCGCCAGCTGCAGGCCGTTGGTTCCGTTGTTCCTGACGCTGTCGGTGACGGTGAACATCGCCTGGTCATCGACGGCGATGACGCGCGTGAAGACCAGGCCCTGGCCGTTGTCATAGGTGAGGGTCACCGGCGAATTAGGACGCAGCACCTGGCCCGGCGCGGCGGTCCAGACGGTGCGGCTGTCGGGCAGGCCCGGCAGATTGGCGCCGGCCCAGCCGAAATCGGCGAACCAGGCGTGCTCGGCGCCCTCGGGGCGGAACAGCTCGACCGGCGGCGAGTCCTTCTTGGTGGTTTCGTCGTACTTGCGCAGGAACAGGTCGTCGATGCGCGCGCCCTTCAGCGAGATCGAGCCCGACAGCGAGGGCGTGTCGACGACGATGCGCGGGCTCAGCGCCTTGGCGGCGTCGCGCGAGAGGCGCAGCGGCGTGGGATTGCCGTTGGCGTCCAGGGTCACGCCAGCCTTGGCGGCCGACTGTTGTTCGGCGGCCTTCTTGGCGCGGAACTCGGCTTCGGCCTTCTTCTGCTGCGGACCCAGGACGAGGAACTGGTACCCGATCAGGATCGCGAACGCGCTGACGATGAACATCAGCGTGTTTTTGTTGTCGTTCTGCATGGAGCGCTTAACCGGAAACTGTGGGATCGGGCTGTGATGAAGAGGCGGCGTCGTCGAGAGCGCCGGGGGAACGCCGGGAAACCTTGGGTCCCCCGCGATCTTGGTCGGCGGCGAGGCTTATCAGCGCGGTTTTGACATCGTCAAGCAAACGCGCCCATTCGCGTGTCCCCGTGCCGCCTCTGGCGATGAAGACATAGTCATGCGACGGGCGCGCATGAAGGGGCAGGATCAGTCGGGCGGCCTCGCGCAGGCGGCGCTTGGCGCGATTGCGCTCGACGGCCCCGCCGATCTTCTTGGTGGCGGTGAAGCCGACCCGCACGGTGGGGTCATCATCGCCGCGCGGACGCATCTGGATAAACACCGCCCCGCGCGACAGGGCCGGGGCCTTGGCGGCCAGCAGGAAGTCGGGGCGCTTGCGCAGCCGCTCAAAGCGCAACGGGGCAAACTTGAGATCAGCCATGAAAAAAGCCGCCTTTCCGGCGAGAACCTGAAGACAGGTCTGTGGAAAAGGCGGCTTTGATCATCGTCTCGCCTCCCGAGGGAGGAAAGAGAATTAGGCGGTCAGGCGCTTGCGGCCCTTGGCGCGGCGACGCGCGACGACCTTTTGGCCGTTCTTGGTGGCCATACGCGCGCGGTAGCCGTGACGGCGGGCACGCACGAGCTTCGACGGCTGGAAGGTGCGCTTCACGACGTGGCTCCGAATAATAAACGTTGAACGCGGGCCGGGTGGCTCGCGAGTGAGGCGCGGTGGATAAAAGAACGCTGCGGGGATGTCAACCTGAGTCGGTTCAGAGGGTTAGATACTGGCCCCCTCCGGGCCTGCGGCCCTCCTCCCCCAGAGGGGGAAGAAGGATCACCGCCCACCTTCTTCCCCCTCTGGGGGAGGAGCGCGAAGCGCGGAGGGGGCAAGTATCACGGCGTGATCACCGCCTTGCCCACCACCTTGCGCTCGGCCAGCAGGTCGAACGCTTCGCGCCAGCGGTCCAGCGGCAGCTCAGCGTGGATGTGAGGCCGGATCACGCCCTCGTTGGCCATCGTCCAGATCGCGTCGGCGTTTTCGCGGCCCTTGTCGGGGAACTGGCGGCCGTACTCGCCCGCCCGCACGCCCATGACCGAGAAGCCCTTGATCAGCGGCATATTGACCGAGACGTTGGGAATCCGTCCCGAGGTGAAGCCGATCACCAGCAAGCGTCCGTCGAAGGCGATGCACCGCACGCTCTCGTCGAAGACGTCACCGCCGACGGGGTCGTAGATCACGTCGGCGCCGTGGCCGCCGGTGATGGCCTTCACCTGCTCTCGGAAACCGTCCGCGACGTTGACGACTGCGTTGGGGGAATAGAGCGCCTTCACCTGCTCCAGCTTGGCGTCGGAGGCCGAGGCGGCGATCACCCGCGCGCCCAGCGCCTTGGCCAGATCCACGGCGGCCAGGCCCACCCCGCCGGCGGCGCCGTGCACCAGCACCCACTCGCCCGGCTCCAGCCGCGCGCGCCGCACCAGGGCGACATAGGCTGTGAGGTACGCCGCACCATAGGCGGCGGCCTCGGCGAAGGACAGGCGCGCGGGCTTGGGCTTGAGGGCCTGGGCCGACAGCACCGCGTATTCGGCGAAGCCGCCCAGCCGCGCACCGCCCACCACGGCGTCGCCCACCGAAAGACTAGTCACGCCGTCACCGAGCGCCGCCACTTCGCCGGCGAGATCGAGGCCGGGGGTGAAGGGCAGGGGCGGCTTCAGCTGATACTCCCCGCGCGTCATCAGGAGGTCGGGGAAATTGACGCTGGCGGCCCGCACGCGCACCAGCGCCTCGCCTGGACCCGGCGTCGGCGTCGGAACCTCGCGGACCGCGCAGCCGGCGTAGTTCGGCGCGAGGTCCTCGACGACGAGGGCGCGCATGGTGGATTGCGGATTCAAGTTTCCATCCCAAACAAGCGTGTCATCCCGGCCGAACCCCGGCCTCGAGCCGGGGGTAGCGCCGGGACCCAGGGGGTGAAGAAGCGTCGTGCTTGCCGCCCCTGGGTCCCGGATAGCCTCTGCGAGGCTTCCGGGATGACACGGGAGCTAAGGGGCAATCAGAGCGTCCGCTTCTCGAACATCTCGCGCACCAGCCAGGCGATCTCGCGGCAGGCGTCGTCGGCGGCCGGGATCGCGCCGGTGAACGCGGTGAAGCCGTGGGCCAGGCTGTCATAGCAGCGATAGCTGACCGGCACGCCCGCCGCCTGCAGGCGCTTGGCGTAGCCTTCGCCCTGGTCGACCAGGGGGTCGAAGCCGGCGGTGGCGACCACGGCGGGCGCCAGGCCGGCGAGGTCGGCGGTCTTGTCGGGCGACAGGCGCGGATCGGCCGGGTCGGCGTCCGCGCCGATATAGTGGCCCATGAACCAGTCCATGGTCGCGCGGGTCAGCGGATAGGCGTCGGCATAGGTGGTCATCGACGGCGTCTCGCTGGCGACGTCCACGGCCGGATAGATCAGGATCTGGACGGCCGGCTGCGGCTCGCCCTTGCGCATCATCTCCTGGGCGACGATGGCCGAGAAATTGCCGCCCATGCTGTCGCCGCCGATCGCCGGCGGAAGGGCCGCCGCGCCGAAGCGGGCCGTGTTGTCACGCGCCCAGCGATAGGCCGCCAGAACGTCCTCCAGACCCGCCGGGAACTTGTGGTCCGGGGCCAGGCGGTAGTCGACCGAGATCACGGTCGTGCTGCAGATGCTGGAGAGGATCGAGCAGAAGGCGTGGCAGGTCTCCAGATCGCCGATCACCCCGCCGCCCATGTGGGCGTAGACGATCAGCGGGGCCTTGGCGTCCGTCTGCGGCGGGCGATAGGCGCGGCAGGGGATGGGGCCGTTGGGGCCGTCGATCGACAGGCTCTCGGTGCGGACTCCCGGCTCCAGCGGACCCTGCACGGCGGCCAGGCCCTTGGCGCTGCCGGCCACGGCTTCGGCGGGGGACAGGCTGGTCATCGGCGGCAGTTTCTTGGCCGCGTGGGCGAAGAACTGGAAGCGCGGGTCCAGTGTGCGCCCGCCCTTGTAGACGACCCCGCCGCCCGACATCGCCCGCAGGATGGGGCTGGGCAGGGACAGGATCAGTTTCAGGATCGTCTTCTGGGCGGCGTCGGATGCCATGGTTTCCCCCCACGCGTCGGTGGCTGTGTTGTCGTTGCGTCTAAAGTTTCGGCAGGGCGGGAAGGCCGCCCAGGATCAGTTGAACGGCGAAATTGGCCGCGCCCTCCGTGTCGACGGGGCGGCGCTCCAGCATCTTCTCGCCGATCTCGCGGGCGACGGCGATGCAGGCGGTGGCCAGGTAGTCGAGGTCGACAGGCGGGGCGTGCTCGCGTTCCAGCACGCGGGCCAGGGCCTCGTGGACCTCGTCGAACACGGCCACGACCTCGGGGGTCGAGCGCGCGTGCGGCAGCGGCTCGCCCGGCGGCCGGTCCAGGCGCCAAGCCTCCTGCTCTTCGGCCACGAAGTTGAAATAGGCCAGGATCGCGCCGCGCAGGAACGACTCGAAGTCGGTGGCCTTCTCGGACTCGGCGCGCAGCAGCGGGCGGAACCGGCGCGCGCCGTCGTCGGCCAGGGCGTCGAACACCTCTTCCTTGGACTTGTAGTAGTTATAGAAGGTGCCCGAGGCCAAACCCGTGCGGCGGATGATGTCGCGCACCGTGGCGGCGTCGTAGCCCAGCTCGCCGAACACCTCGCGCGCCGCGTCCAGGATCGCCTGGCGGTTGGCCGTCTTGGTGCGCTCCCGCTTGCCCGGCCGCTGGTCGATGTGGGGCTTGGGGAAGTAGGCGATGTTCGACATGGAAAACGACTCACGCTCGGGACGATCGTGACGCCCCGTCATGATCGTGGCCCTACTCTGGGGCGGGATGCAAGCGTTTGGCTTCGACCTTAGAAAGTCCGACCTCCCCGGCGAATGCCGGGGCCCAGATCTCGGAGTTCTGTCGTGATGGGAAAAGCTCTGAGTTTTTAGAATACACCCTTTGCGCCTTTCCATCTGGGCCCCGGCATTCGCCGGGGAGGTCGGAGACGAGGGAGGCCTCACAACGGTTTCACCGGCTGCTCGATGTCCCACACCGCTTCGGTGATCGCCTCCAGCTTCTCGCGGTACAGGGCGGCGGCGTCGTGGAGGCCCTGATTGTAGTAGTAGGGGCCCAGGCGCTCGCTGATGAAGTCCAGCAGGAACTCGGCGTCGAAGCCCTTCACCTCCAGATCAAGCTCCGTCCGCAGATAGTCGGAAAGGCCGCCGACCAGCTTGGCGCGGGTGTCCTTGTCGAAGGTGATCTTGGGCATGGGGGGCTTTCTTTAGCGAAAAGGGATGGCTTACTCGCCCCCTCCGCGCCTGCGGCGCTCCTCCCCCAGAGGGGGAAGAAGGAGCAGCGCGTACCTTCTGCCCCCTCTGGGGGCGGACGACCACGCGGAGCGTGGTCAGGTGGGGGCCAGCAGCGTTTCCGATTGGTCCTCCGCTCGCGCCGGCACCGGCAGTTTCCCGCCTGCGCTGCGCGCCCGCGCCTCGCCCTTGGCGATCTCCTTCTTCAGGTCGGCGCAATAGACGTTGAAGTCGACCTGGATGGTGTGCCGGGCGGAGTCGTAGAAGTGGCCGGTGTGGCGGTGCTCGTCCTTGGCGGTGATGCGGGCCATTTCGGCCGGCGGCGGCGGCGCGTACGTCCCGGCCAGATAGGCGGCCGCCAGCTTGGCCTGCTGCTCGGCGAAGTTCACCAGGGTCGGCAGGGGCTGGGCCAGGCCCATATAGAAGAGATTGGGGATCTCCGGCTTCATCATCCGCTTGAACAGCGGCAGGCGGTGATCGGCGTCGGGCAGCAGGGCCGGGTCGTCGAAGAACGGGAAGCTGATCTTGTAGCCGGTGGCGAAGACAATGGCGTCGACGTCCTCGACGCTGTCGTCAGTAAAGCGCACCCGCTTGCCCTCCAGCGCCTTGATCGCCGGCTTGAACTTGATGTCGCCGCAGCCGGCGCGGGTCAGGAACTCGCCGGAGACGCTAGGGTGGGCCTCCAGGGGCTCGTGGTCGGGCTTGGGCAGGCCGTAGTCCTCCATCCGGCCGATGGTCTTCTTCAGCACCGAGCGCGACAGGGCCACGCCCAGCTTGCGCGGCATCCAGGCGGGCAGGGCGGTCTTGTCGGCGGGCTTGCCGTTCAGATACTTCGGGAACACCCACACCCCGCGCCGGGCCGAGACCCAGAGGTTCTTGGCGATCGGCCGCTGGGAGAGCTCGCTGGCGATGTCCATCGCCGAGTTGCCCATGCCGACGACCACCACGTTCTTGCCGCGCATGTCCACGGGATCGAAGGGATCGCAATAGGCGTGGGCGTGGAAGGCCGGTCCGTCGAACTCGCCGGGATACTCGGGCGTGCGCGGATCCCAGTGGTGGCCGTTGCAGACGAACAGCACGTCATAGAGCCGCGTCTCGCCGCTCGACAGGGTCACCGCCCACAGGCCGTCAGCGGTGCGCTTGGCGCTCTCGACCTTGGTGTTGAAGGTGATGGTCGGACGCAGGCCGAAGTGGTCGACGTAGTCCTTGAAGTACTGGAACAGCTGCGCGTGATGCGGAAAGTCCGGCCAGTCCCTCGGCACGGGGAAGTCCTCGAACGCCAGCCGCCACTTGCTGGTGTCGATATGCAGGCTCTCGTAGCAGGCCGACATCCCATTGGGGTTCTTGTAGTACCAGTTGCCCCCGATCTCGTCGGACATCTCGAAGCAGTCGTACGGAATCCCGTAATCCTTCAACCGCTTGATCGTAGTGAAGCCGCTGCAGCCCGCGCCGATGACGCACGCCTTGGGGAGCCTGCCGGTCATGTCCCGCCCTCTGACTTATCGTTGTTCAGGTGAGCGTATCAGCGTTATACGAGGCGGCAAGTGGCCCTAACGGATCTTAGGCCCTTCAGGCCAACCCGGCAGGACAAAGGGGGCGGAGATCCCCCCAATCGGAGCGCCCCATGATCACTCTCTGGCACTGCTGCGACGCCCGCTCCTTCCGCCCGCTGTGGGCGCTGGAGGAGCTGGGGCTGCCCTACGATCTCAAGCTGCTGCCGTTCCCGCCGCGCTTTCTGGCGCGCGAGTATCTGGATGAGAACCCGCTGGGCACCATCCCGCTGCTGGTCGACGGCGACACGCGGATGACCGAGTCGTCCGCGATGATCGAGTACCTGTCGATGCGCCACGGCGCGGGGCGGCTGTCGGTGCGGCCCGACGAGTCCGGCTACGGCGCCTATCTGAACGGTCTGCTGTTTGGCGAAGCGACACTGACCTTCCCGCAGACCCTGGTGCTCCGCTACACGCGGCTCGAGCCGGAAGAGCGTCGCCAGCCCCAGGTGGCCAGCGACTACGCCCGCTGGTTCCTGGCGCGGCTGAGGGGCCTTGAGGCGATCCTGGAACGCTCGGCCTTCGTGGCCGCCGACCGCTTCACCGGCGCCGACATCTCGGTGGCCTACGCGCTGCTGCTGGCCCAGTCCCTGAAGCTCGACGCCGATTTCCCGCCCGCCGTCGCCGCCTATTGGGCGCAGATGCGCGAACGTCCCGCCTTCCTGCGCGCCCAGGCGGCCCAGAAGGACGGACCGCCCAGCGTGTAGCGGGGCCTTATCGTCTTACGGTAAATTAACTGAGCAACCGTGGGTTTCTCGGCTAGAAGGCCGTCGGGCTTCCAATTTGGGCTGGGGATATGTTCGTGTTGCACGGGATCAACGGGCGTCGCCCCGGTTTGAGCGCGCTGGTCTTGGTCCTGGGCGTCAGTGCGATCGCCCTGGCCGGTTGCGGTGACAAGAAGGCCAAGGCCCCCAAGTCCGCGCCGTCCGCCTCGGCCACGGTCAGCGTCGTCGTCGTCTCCAGCCAGCCGATCGCCCGCGAGATCAACGCCACGGGCACCATCTCGCCGTGGGAAGAGGTGCCGGTCGGCGCCGAGACCGGCGGCCTGACCGCCGTCGCGGTCAACGCCGAGGAAGGCCAGGTCGTCCAGGCGGGCCAGGTGCTGGTCAAGCTGAACGACGCCTTGATCTCCGCCCAGCTGCGTCAGCAGGAGGCCAGCGTGGCCAGCGCCAAGGCGACCCTCGCCGAGGCCAACGCCGCCCTGAACCGCGCCCGCGAACTGCAGGCCAAGGGCTACCTGTCGCAAGCCGGTCTGGACACGGCCACGACGCGCCAGGCGACCGCCGCCGCCAACCTCGCCGCCGCCGAAGCCGGGCGAGGCGAGACCGCCGCCCGGGTGGCCCAGACTGCGATCCGCGCGCCGGTGAGCGGCCTGATCAGCCGCCGCAGCGTGACCAAGGGCCAGATCGTCAGCGCCGGCTCTGAGCTGTTCCGCATCGTCCGCGACAGCCGCCTGGAGCTGGACGCAGAAATCCCCGAGACCGACCTCGCCACCGTCAAGGCGGGCATGCCCGCGCGCATCTATTCCGACAAGGTCGGCGAGATGACTGGCCGGGTTCGCCTGGTGACCTCTGAGGTCAATCCCACCAGCCGCCTGGGCACGGCGCGCATCGCGCTGAGCGCCATGGGCGGCTTCCGTCCCGGGATGTTCGCTCGCGCCACGATCGACGCCGGCGACCAGCCCGCGCTGGTCGTGCCCAGCGCGTCGGTGCTCTACCGCGAGAACAAGCCGGGGGTGTTCGTGGTCGACGCGGCCCGGAAGGTCCACTTCCGCCGCATCACCATCCTGGCCACGACCGGCGACCGCATCGCCGCCAGCGGCCTGACCGCCGGTGACCGCGTGGTGGTCGAGGGCGCGGGCTTCCTGGGCGAAGGCGATCTGGTCCGCGTCAGCGGCGAGAAGACGCTTCCGCCCGCCACGACCGCCCGCTGAGGACGCGCCCGATGCGCAACATCTCCTCCTGGTCGATCAAGAACCCGATCCCCATCATCCTGCTGTTCCTGCTGCTGACCATCGCGGGTCTGGCGGGCTTCCGCAGCATGCGGATCAACAACAATCCCGACGTCGACTTCCCGTTCGTCGTCGTCACGGCCGTGCGCCCCGGCGCCGCGCCAAGCGAACTGGAAACCCAGGTCACCCGCCTGATCGAGGACTCGATCGCGGGCCTGGGCCAGGTGCGCCACATCAACTCCACCGTCGTGGACGGCGCCTCGACCACCTTCATCGAGTTCGAGCTGGGGGTGGACCACGAGCAGGTCACCAACGACGTCCGCAACGCCATGTCCAACCTGCGGGGCGCGCTGCCCCAGGACATGCAGGAGCCGATCGTCAACCGCATCGACGTCACCGGCGGCGGGCTGATCACCTATGTGGTCAAGGCGCCCTCCCTGACGCCGGAGCAGCGCAGTTGGTTCGTCGACAACGAGGTCAGCCGCACCCTGCTGGCCATCAAGGGCGTGCGGCAGGTCAATCGCCAGGGGGGCGTCGATCGCGAGATCGAGGTGGCCCTGGATCCCGACCGCCTGGCCGCGCGCGGCGTCACCGCCGCCGCCGTCAGCCAGGCCCTGGTCTCTTCCAACGCCGACCTGCCCGGCGGCCGGGTGACGGTCTCGGGCTCCGAGCGCGCCATCCGCACCCTGGGCGCGGCCGGCTCGATCGAGCAACTGCGTGAGACGCGCGTGCCCCTGTCGTCCGGCGGCACGGTGCGCCTGGCGGATCTGGGTACGGTGACCGACCACTGGGCCGAGCCCCGCTCGCGCGCCCGCTACGACGGCCAGGAGGTGGTGACCTTCAACATGGTGCGCGGCCGCGGCGCCTCGGAGGTCCAGACCGCCCAGAAGGTGCGCAAGGCGATCGAGAAGCTCGACGCCGCGCGGCCTGAGCTCGAGATCAAGGAAATCACCTCGAACGTGAAGTACATTGAGGAGAGCTATCTCGCCTCGATGGAAGCCCTGATCGTCGGCGCGATCCTGGCCGTGCTGGTGGTGCTGCTGTTCCTGCGCGACTGGCGCGCCACGCTGCTGGCGGCGGTGGCCATTCCGGCCTCGCTCTTCCCGACCTTCGCGATCCTGGCGCCGATGGGCCAGTCGCTGAACGGCATCACCCTGCTGGCCCTGTCGCTGACCGTCGGCATCCTTGTCGACGACGCCATCGTGGAGATCGAGAACATCGTCCGCCACATGCGCGGCGGCAAAAGCCCCTATGCGGCGGCGATGGAGGCGGCCGACGAGATCGGCCTGGCCGTGGTGGCCACCACCTTCACCATCGTGGCGGTGTTCGCGCCTGTCGGTTTCATGCCGGGGATCATCGGCAAGTTCTTCCAGGCCTTCGCCCTGGCGGCCTGTATCTCGGTGCTGTTCTCGCTGGTCGTGGCCCGCCTGCTGACGCCGCTGATGGGCGCCTACATGCTCAAGGCCGACGCCAAGCACGAGGACAAGGACCCGCCGTGGATGGGGCCCTATCTCAAGAGCCTGGACTGGGGCCTGCGCAATCGCTGGAAGGTCCTGTGGATGGGCGTGCCGATGTTCGGCCTGTCGATCTACCTGGCCACCCTGCTGCCGTTCGAATTCCAGCCGCAGGTCGACCGCGGCCGGGCCGAGTTCTCGATCGAGCTGCCGCCCGGCGCCACGCTGAACGAGACCGACGCCATCGTGCAGCGCGTCACCCGCGAGCTGCGCGCCCGCAAGGAGGTCGTCAGCGTCTATGCGGCGGTGGGGTCGAACAACGCGGTCAACAAGGCCAGCGTCACCGCCGACCTGACCGACAAGGGCGAGCGGATCAGCCAGAAGGTGTTCAGCCGTCAGATGGTCGACCAGTTCGCCGCCATTCCCGGCGCGCGAATTGGGGCAGGCAGCAACAACGGGGGCGGCCCGTCGAACGGCGGCAGCTACACCCTGAGTCTCGTCAGCGATAACGGTCCGGCGCTCGAAGCCGCCGCCCGCAAGGTCGAGGCCGAGATGCGCTCGGTCCCGGGCCTGGCGCATGTGGTCAACACCGCCGCGATCGCTCGCCCCGAGATCGTCGTCACGCCCAAACCCGACCAGGCCGCCCGCGCCGGGGTCACGGCCGGCGCCATCTCGCAGGCCGTGCGTGTGGCCACCATCGGCGACGTCGACCAGAATCTGCCCAAGTATAATCTGGGCGACCGCCAGGTGCCGATCCGTCTGCGGCTGGACGAAAGCGCCCGCGCCGACATCGCCGTGCTGCAGACGCTGAAGGTGCCTTCGCCCAACGGGCCCGTGCCGCTGAACGCGGTGGCCGACATCCGCTTCGGCGCCGGTCCCTCGCAGATCGAGCGCCAAGACCGCGCCCGCGTCGCCACCATCACCGCCGAACTCGACGGCATCGTCGTGGGCGAGGCGGCCAAGCGTGTTCACGACCTGCCCTCGGTCAAGAACCTGCCCCCGGGCGTCAAGGAAGTGGCCGCTGGCGATGCGGAGTTCATCCAGGAGATGGTCACCGGCTTCCTGGGCGCGCTGATCACCGGCATCCTCCTGATGTATGTCGTGCTGGTCCTGCTGTTCCGCAGCTTCGCCCATCCGATCACGATCATGGTGGCCCTGCCGCTGGCCATCGGCGGCGCGTTCGGCCTCCTGGTGCTGGCTAAGTCCAGCTTCTCGATCTCGACCCTGATCGGGATCCTGATGCTGATGGGCATCGCGGCCAAGAACTCGATCCTGCTGGTCGAGTACGCGATCATGGCCATGAAGGAGCAGGGCATGGACAAGCGGACGGCGATCATCGACGCCGCCCACAAGCGCGCCCGCCCGATCCTGATGACCACCGTGGCCATGGGCGCGGGCATGCTGCCCACCGCCATCGGCCTGGGCGCCGAGGTCGAGTTCCGCGCGCCGATGGCCATCGCGGTCATCGGCGGCCTGATCACCTCGACCCTGCTGTCGCTGCTCTACATCCCTGTGGTGTTCGTGCTGATGGACGGCCTGAAGGTCCGCGCCGAGCGGCTGATGGCCCGGGTGTTCGGCGGCCAGCACCACGTGGCGGCCAAGAAACCGCTCGTGGAGTAACGGAAACCCGGGCTCAAAACTTGTGTCATCCCGGACGGCGTAGCCGATCCGGGACCCAGGGCCGGCGCACTGCGGTAACCCCTGGGTCCCGGCTCTTCGCTGCGCTACGGCCGGGATGACACAGATAGTTGTCCCCTAACCCCTCAGCGCCTGAGCCACGACCGGCGCCAGGCGTTCGGCGATCACCCGTGCGCCGTCCGCGTTCGGGTGAATGCCGTCGCGCTGCATGTAGCGCGACACCCCGATCACGCCGGTGAAGAAGTCCGGGGCGTAGAAGACCCCCTGCTCGCGGGCGAGGTCCGGATAGATGGCGTTGAAGCGCCGGGCATAGGCCGCGCCCAGCAGCGCCGGCGCGCGTACCCCCGCCAGCACGACCCGGACGCCGCGCGATTTCAGGTGCTGAATGATCGCCCGCAGGTTGGCCTTGGCCCGGGACGGGTCGACGCCTTGCAACAGGTCGTTACCGCCCAGCGCCACGACGCAGACGCGGGTTTCGGCGGGCACCCGGTCCACGCGCGAGAGACCGCCCCCGGTCGTGTCGCCCAGGACGCCCAAGCCACGCACATGAACCCGTGCGCCCATTCGCTCCAGCGCCGACTGCAGGCGCGCGGGCAGAGCCCTGTCCGCCGCCAGGCCCAGCCCGGCGGTGATCGAGTCGCCCAGCACCGCGACAACCGACGGCGGCGGCGCCTTGGGTTTGCGAACGGCGGCCACCGCTGCGCCAGGCGCGGAAAGCGCGACAAGCGCCGCCAGAACGCGGCGGCGGTCAGGGATGGAAGAGGGCTGGAACTTCACCATGGGCAAACCGTATCGTTCTCCTTCAGAACATAATCATGACCCTGCGCGTTGAACGTAGGCTGAAGGGGAGAAGCGCCGATGCGTCGACAGGTTCGCGAAATCTTGATCATCGGTGTGGCGGTCTCCGCCCTCGCCGCCTGCGGGCAAAGCCAGGGACAGCAAAACACAACGGTGGGCTACGGCCCCAATCCGACCCTGCCCAAGCCGAGCCGCAGCCTGCTGCCCACCGTCAAGGTGTCGGAAGTCGTCGGCTGGTCCAACGACGCCAAGCCCCGCGCGCCGGCCGGCTTCACCGTGCAGCCGTTCGCGACGGGCCTCGACCACCCCCGATGGCTGCTCGTCCTGCCCAATGGCGACGTGCTGGTCGCCGAGAGCAACAAGCCCGCCCGCCAGGACAAACCCAAGGGTATCCGCGCCTTCGCCGAATCCATGCTGATGAAGAAGGCCGGAGCCGGCGTGCCCAGCGCCGACCGGATCAGCCTGCTGCGCGACCAGGACGGCGACGGGATCGCCGATCTGAAGACGCCGTTCCTGGTCAATCTGCACTCGCCGTTCGGCATGGCCCTGGTCGGAAACACGCTCTACGTCGCCAACGCCGACGCCATCGTCGCCTTCCCCTACACCGAGGGCGCGACGACCATCTCGGCCGGGCCGCGCAAGATCGCCGACCTGCCGGGCGGTCCGATCAACCACCACTGGACCAAGAACATCATCGCCAGCAAGGACGGCGCCAAGCTCTACGCCGCCGTCGGCTCCAACAGCAATGTCGGCGAGAACGGGATGGACAACGAAGTCGACCGCGCCGCGATCCTCGAGGTCGACCTGGCGACGGGCCAAAAGCGCGTCTTCGCCTCGGGCCTGCGCAACCCGGTGGGCCTGTCGTGGAACCCGGCCAATGGCCAGCTGTGGACCTCGGTCAACGAGCGCGACGAGCTGGGCAATGATCTGGTGCCCGACTACATGACCTCGGTCCGCGAGGGCGGCTTCTATGGCTGGCCCTACAGCTATTTCGGCCGGAACGTCGACAAGCGCGTCAAGGACAAGGACCGCCGCCCCGACCTCGTCGAGCGCGCCATCGTCCCCGACTACGCCCTGGGCGCCCACACCGCCTCGCTGGGCCTGACGTTCTATGAGGGGACGAGCTTCCCGGCCCGCTATCAGGGCGGCGTGTTCGTCGGCCAGCACGGCTCGTGGAACCGCAATCCGCAGGCCGGCTACAAGGTGATCTTCGTCCCGTTCAGCGGCGGCAAGCCAGCGGGCGGGGTCGAGGATTTCCTGACCGGCTTCCTCGATAAGGACGGCAAGGCCCAGGGGCGGCCGGTGGGCGTCACGGTGGATACGACGGGCGCGCTGCTGGTGGCCGATGACGTGGGCAACGTGGTCTGGCGGGTGAGTGCGGGGCAGTAGGGTAACTTGGCTCCGTGATCCCGCGTTTCATGCGCCGGATGATGACGGATGAAGTTCCGGGACGGGTGGAAGTCGGACAGGCCGCAGGCCCCCACCGGACCATGCTTTGCATGGTCGTCCGCCCCCATAGGGGGCGGAAGGTGCGCTCCCTTCTTCCCCCTCCGGGGGAGGAGCGCCGAAGGCGCGGAGGGGGCGAGTATGGGTCGCCAACGGCCTTGAGGCCCTCTCCAGAAACCCGACCTTCCCCCCGCCCCAAAGGGAAACTTGCACAACAAGACTGACCGGTCGTAAGCTCCGCCCAAAATCGGAGGATCCGCCCATGAAAGTCGAACGCCTGCCGCCCGTGCGGACCTCGCTGGGGCCGACCAACCATCCCTACATGACCGGCCCCTGGACGCCGCAGCACGAGGAGGTCAACGCCTGGGACCTGGAGGTGCTGGAAGGCGCGATCCCGGCGGACCTGGACGGCGTCTATCTGCGCAACACCGAAAACCCGGTGCATGACCCGGTCGGCCGCTACCACCCGTTCGACGGCGACGGGATGATCCACCAGATCGAGTTCAAAGGCGGTCAGGCGACCTATCGCAACCGCTTCGTCCGCACCCGCTGTTTCGAGGCCGAGCAGGAGGTCAATGAGGGCCTGTGGGGCGGCTTGATGGACGGCCCCGGGGTCTCCAAGCGGCCAGGCTTCGGCGCTCACGGGTCGTTGAAGGACAGCGCCAGCACCGACATCGTCGTCCACAACGGCGAGGCGATCGCCACCTTCTACCAGTGCGGCGAGGCCTATCGCCTGGACCCGCTGACCCTGGAGAATTTGGGCGTCGCCAGCTGGGCGCCGCTGGAGGGCGTCTCGGCCCACCCGAAGGTCGACGAGGCCACCGGCGAGTTGATGTTCTTCAACTACTCCAAGGCCTGGCCCTACATGCACTATGGCGTGGTCGGCGCCGACGGAAAGCGTAAGGTCTATCAAGGCGTGCCGCTGCCCGGTCCGCGCCTGCCGCACGACATGGCGTTCTCGTCGAAATACGCGATCCTCAACGACCTGCCGGTGTTCTGGGACCAGGACCTGATGGCGCGCGACATCCACGCGGTGCGCCTGCACAAGGGCCTGCCCAGCCGCTTTGCCCTGGTGCCGCGCGAGGGCGGCGAACCGCGCTGGTTCGAGGCCGAGCCGACCTATGTGCTGCACTGGCTGAACGCCTATGAAGACGGCGACGAGGTGGTGCTGGACGGCTACTTCCAGGAAAAGCCGATCCCCCGCCCGCTGGAAGGCGCCCCCGACGGCCATGGCCACCTGATGGCCTATCTGGACGAGCACAGCTTCCTGCCCAAGCTGCACCGCTGGCGCTTCAACCTGAAGACCGGCGAGACGACCGAAAAGCATCTGGACGACCGGGTGCTGGAGTTCGGCATGTTCAACCAGAAATACGCCGGCAAGCCCTATCGCTACGCCTATTCCACCACCGCCAAGCCGGGCTGGTTCCTGTTCAACGGCTTCGTCAAGCACGACCTGGAGACCGGCGAGAGCTGGTCGATCAGCTTGCCCGAAGGCCGCTATGCCAGCGAGGCGCCGTTCGCGCCCAAGGTCGGCGCGGTCGACGAGGACGACGGCTATCTGGTCAGCTTCATCATCGACGAGAACAAGGGAACGTCCGAGTGCCTGATCGTCGACGCCAAGCGCTTCGAGGTCGTCTGCCGGGTCGCCCTGCCCCACAAGCTGAGCAGCGGCACCCACAGCGTCTGGGCCGGCCGCGAGATGCTGACCAAGTAACCTCATCGCCTTCGGCGAAGAGGCGATTTATGGTTAATCGCCTCTTTACACCGCCAGGCATAGTCTGCGGACCATGCGTCGCGCTCTGCTCGCCTTGATCCTGATCGCTGCGTCGGTCCCCGCCATGGCCGGCCAGCCGACGATTCCCGCGACGCCGAAGCCCAAGCCCGCGCCGGTTCTGCAGTCGCCGATCACGACGCCGACCTTCGTTCTTCCCGCGCCGATCCCGCTGGCTGTTGGACGGCCCGGCGGCGATGTCGCCCAGTGCAAGGCGACCTGTTCCAGGACGCTCTATTTCTGCCAGTCCGGCGGCGACGATGACGGCTGCGGCGCCCGCTGGGCCCAGTGCAACGCAGCCTGCACGGCGACCTATGCGCCCGCCCGCTTCGGACGGTAGAGGCAAGCCGCCCCCGCCGTCCGCCGCGTTAGCATCGTCGTCTCTTACAGCCGCTCGACGATCGTGACGTTCGCCAGGCCGCTGCCTTCGCACATGGTCTGCAGGCCATAGCGCGCGCCGCGGTCCTTCAGGGCGTGGACCAGGGTCGTCATCAGCTTGGCGCCCGAGCCGCCCAGCGGGTGGCCCAGGGCGATGGCGCCGCCGTTGACGTTCAGCTTGTCCGGATCGCCGCCGGTCACCTGCAGCCAGGCGGTCGGCACCGAGGCGAACGCCTCGTTGACTTCGTAGAGGTCGATGTCGCCGATCTTCATGCCGGCCCGTTCCAGCGCCTTCTGGGTGGCGGGAATCGGGGCCTCCAGCATGATCACCGGGTCATGGCCGATGACGGTCATGTGGTGGATGCGGGCCAGCGGTTCGACGCCCAGCGCCTTGAGGCCGCGTTCGTTGACGATCATCACGCCGGCGGCGCCGTCGCAGATCTGGCTGGAGGTGGCGGCGGTCAGACGGCCGTCCTCGCTGAGCAGCTTCACGCCGCCGATCGACTCCATCGTGGCGTCCCAGCGGATGCCCTCGTCCTTGTCGTGCGTCTCGACCGAGCCGTCGGGCAGGGTCACCTGGATCGGCACGATCTCGGCGGCGAACTTGCCGCTTTTGGTGGCGGCCATGGCGCGCTGATGGCTGGCCAGGGCGAAGGCGTCCAGCTGCTCGCGCGACAGGTCGTACTTCTTGGCCAGCATCTCGGCGCCGGCGAACTGGCTGAACTGGATGCCCGGATAGCGCTCTTCCATGCGCGGGCTCTTGTAGGTCCCGAAGCCGTTCTTGTAGGGCAGGGCCGACGACAGGCCCATCGGAACGCGGCTCATGCTCTCGACGCCGGCGGCGATGACGATGTCCATCGCGCCCGACATGACGGTGGCGGCGGCGAAGTGGATCGACTGCTGGGACGAGCCGCACTGACGATCAACCGAGGTGGCCGGCACGCTTTCCGGCAGCTTGGAGGCCAGCACCGCGTTGCGGGCGATGTTGATGGCCTGCTCGCCCACCTGGCCCACGCAGCCCATGATCACGTCTTCGACTAGGGCCGGATCGGCGCCGCTGCGGTCGATGAGGGCGTTCAGCACCTCGCCCGCCAGATCGGCCGGATGCCAGCCGCTGACCCGTCCGCCCTTGCGTCCGCCGGCCGTCCGCGCGGCCGCCACGATATAGGCTTCGCCCATCAGTTCCTCCTCTTGGTTGCCGGAAGAAAAACAGGCGCTCGAGGCTATGTCAGCCGTGACGCGGCGTCAGGTGAGGGCGGCTTGCGGCCGACCGCACCGACGAACAGCGCTAGCATCGTCAGGTAGCCAAAGACGCTGGCGGCGATAAAGCCGGCGCGGGCCCAGACCTTGGGATCGGCCATCATGGCCAGCGCCAGAACCACCGAAAGGCCATGGAACGCGGCGGCCCACATCGGCCACCAGCGGTCCGAGGTCAGGGCGATGCTGAGCAGCACGGCTAGCAGCGCGACATCGATCGCCATGATCAAGACCTGAGGGCCATACAGCTGGGTCGCATCATGCAGGACCGTGGTGCCCAACCAGGCCAGGACCATGGCCGCAGCGGCGGCGCGTTCGGGCCAGCGACCGCGCCAAGCCGCGACGCCCGTCGAGAGCAGGAGGGCCAGCAGGTTGGTCCACTGGTAGAGCGCGCCAAAGGTCATCGAAGCCAGGGTGAAGACTGGAGAGCGAATTGCAACTCCCCTCCGACAGGATCGGAGGGGAGCTTGGACTCAAGCGGCGTCGACCACGGCTAGACGGCCGGTCTTCGGCGGGGCCGGCGGCTTCTCGCCACCGCCGCCGAAGGCGACGGCGCCCAGGCCGATGTCGCGCTGGGCGATCGACAGCTGCTTGTGGGTGGCGACGATGTTCTGGCGCGCCAGGGCCAGGGCCTGCATCGTCTCGACTGCCCCCATCAGCGCCTCCTGGCCGACCATGGCCGACAGGTTGGCGGACTGGCGGGTCGAGGGCATCAGGCCCGCCAGGGCTGCGGTCTGGGTAATGGCGGCGTCGATAGCTTTTTCGGCGGCGAACAGAGCTTCGGCCACGGTCTCGGCCGCCAGGCGACGTTCCTTAAGCATGCGCTGTCTCCTCGCGCCGAGCGGTGTCGGCGCGTTGCTAGGGGTTATTCGTGGGGTGAAGCCCGGCTCCTCGGGCGAGGGAATTAGGGGAACAAACCTTCCAACGCGTGGAGCCCCGCCAGGATCGAACCAAACGCCAAGGCGGTTACGATCATTACGGTCGCGATGAAGGCCAGTCGCAGGGGAAGACTCAGCTGATTAGGTCTTCCGCCTCCGAGTCCGGAGAGGAAAAATCCGGCGGGAACGTCTCGTCCATCACCGCGCTGGCGATACACAGGATCTCCCGAACCACCAGTTCGCTCGGCTTGAACGGCGCCTGCTTGCGAGTGGCCGAGACCAGGTCGTGAACCATCGCCGCGCCAGCCGGCGTCGCCGACAGGCTGGACAACTGACGCTCCAGCTCGCTCCAGGTGATCGGCGGCAGCAGCTCGGCCGAATTGAGGCGCGGCCAGTCCTGCTGAAAGCTGATCACCTCGCGGCGCAGATGGGCCGCCTTCCCAATGGCGTCCTTCTGGCGCGGGGTCAGGTCTGAATGCGGGCTCGACGGGGTCACGGGGGGCTCCTTCCTCAACGCCCCGAGCAGAGCGTGAGGACGGCTCAGCGCCTAGCCGCGCTGGATCGGACCCCGACGCGATCGGAGGGGGGGATAGCCCCTGATGCGCCCGGTCGAACACCCGCCGCGCCGCATCGTAGCGGTCGTGCGCGCCCAGGCGACGACGGGCCTTGTCCAGGTGCCAGTCGACGGTGTGCTTGGACAGTCCAAGCTCGCGGGCGATTTCCTTGGAGCTCATGTGGCGATCGACGAGTCGAAGGCATTCGCGCTCACGCTCGGTGAGGCGATCAAGGCCCTCGACCTGATCCGGAAGGGTGTGTTCGCCCTTGGCCATTCCGGAAACCTTAAGCGAACGTCCCCGCTCGGCAAAGCGCCCGAATATTAAACCTTGGCTATAAAGCTTCGCCTGGATCGCCCGTATGCGCATCGTGTGGGCCGATGCGCCGGCGCCTGGCAGGTTGGGCCTCAGGCCATCCAGGCAGTCACTAGGCGGGCGGCGCGCTCGGCGACGTCGGCGGCGCCATCGCCTGGACGATAGAGCTCGCCGCCAACGCCGATCCCGTCCACCCCCGCGCTGCGCCACGCTTCGAGATTGCCCGCGCCGACGCCGCCCACGGCATAGACGGCCACTTCGCGCGGCAGGACATCCTTCACCGCCTTCAGATGACCCGGGCCGAACGTCCCGGCCGGGAACAGCTTTAGCGCGCGGGCGCCGGCCTTGATCGCGGCGAACGCTTCGGTCGGTGTCGCAAAGCCCGGCATCACCGTCAGGCCCCGTTCCACCCCGCGGGCGATGACGGTCGGATCTGTGTTCGGCGTGACGATCAGCTTGCCGCCCGCCTGCGCCACCGCGTCGACCGCGTCGGGGGTGAGGACCGTACCCGCGCCGCACAGCGCCTGGTCGCCGAAGGCGTCGCACAGGCGGCGAATGCTCTCCAGCGGGTCGGGCGAATTGAGCGGCACCTCGATCGCGCCGACGCCGGCGCCGACCAGGGCGGCGGCGATGTCGATCACCTCGTCGGGCTTCACGCCGCGCAGGATGGCGACGATGGGGGGCGGGGCGGCGAAGGTCACGTCGTGGCGTCCTGAAGTCGGGTGATCATCGAGAGACCCGCCAGCACCGCGGCGTCCCCGTCCACGACGGAGGCGTTGACGCCGAGGGCGGCGAGGGCCTGAACATAGAGCGCGGTGAGGGGTCCATCGCCGATCACCGTCACCGCCGGCAGAGGGCCGAACCAATCCCGCGCCGCGGCCACGTCGGCGCCGATCAGCAGTCCCGACAGGAAGCCCATCGCGTCGGCCGGCGACATCGCCTCAAGCAACTGACGCGCGCGGGTCTCGAACAAGAGGTGCGGGAGGCGCTGGGGACCATGCTCGGCGATCCGCGCCAGGCCCTGCGCGAAGCCTGCGGCGGAGCCCTCGGCCATGTTTCCGCCGCCCGCGCCCAGAGTGGATTGGGCCTTGAGCAGGGCGAAGGTCTCGCCGATCGGCGCGGTCAGGAAGGTGGTGATCCGGCCGTCTTCGACCACGGCCCATTTGTTGTGCGTGCCGGGCAGGGCCAGCAGGCGCCGGCCTGACCGCAGGGCGGAGTCCAGCGACAGAGCGCCGAGGATCTGGGTCTCCTCCCCGCGCATCACGTCGGGTCCGCCCAGAGGGTTCACGCACGACAGGCCCGGGACGATCCGCACCGGCAGGCCGTCGGCCTCGATCCCGACGGCGTGGGCGGCGACGTCGACGGTCGCCGCAGGGCAGGGAACATACGGCGCCTCGGCCCAGCCCATGCGCGATCCGACCATGCCGCACAGGATCGCGCGCTCGGGCCGCGCCTCGCGCCAGTCGCCGACCAGATCAAGGAAAGTCTGTTCCGGGCTCTGCGTGAGCGCGGTCACGCCCGGTCCGTCGCGGCGGTGGATCACGCTCTTGCCCTGGCGCAGCCACAGGCGCAGGCGCGAGCCGCCCCAGTCGCCGACGATCACGATGCTCTGGTCCATCAGGGCGGACCAGTCTCACGGTCAGGCCGAAGCGCCAAGCGAGAACGCGTGCGCCGCGTGTGGGAGTAAGACTCTGGAGTATCTTGCGATCGCCCCAGAGTCCGGCGATGCTCGCTCATAACTGGTAGCGCTACCAAGCAGAGCGCGCCGCGAAAGAGAGGAAGCGATGGGCAGGTCACGTTTCGCGACGCGCGCCGAAAAGGCTCGACCGATAACGGCGGCCGCGCGCCGTCTGACGAACACACTGACGCTGGCGGCCTTCGCGACGGCTCTGCTGGCCTCGACCTCGGCGCTCGCGTTGGACGGCGGTTTTCAGAAGACCGCCGACGGCGTGCTCGTGACGCCCGCCTCGGGCCCGGCCAAGAAGGTCCGGCTTCAGGTGATGAGCGATCGCGCGATCCGCGTCACCGCCGCGCCGACCGAAACCATCAGCGTCCCGCCCAGCCTGCAGGTCATCGCGACGCCCGGGACCAGCGGCTTCACCGTCGAACAGGTCGGCGGCAAGGTCGTGCTGAAGGCCGGCAAGGCCACGGCGGAGGTAACGCTGTCCACCGGCGCGGTGTCGTTCAAGGACGCGGCCGGCAAGACCGTCCTGACCGAGCAGGCGCGCTCGACCTTCAAGCCGCTGACGATCGACGGCAAGGGCTTCTACGCCGTCAGTCAGCGCTTTAATCCGAATACGGACGAAGGCTTCTATGGTCTGGGTCAGCACCAGAACGGCCAGATGAACTACAACGGCCAGGACGTCGAGCTGGCGCAGTACAATCGCGCCATCGCCATCCCGTTCGTGGTGTCGACCCGCAACTACGGTGTGCTCTGGGACAACAACGGCATCAGCCGTTTCGGTGACCCGACGCCGTACGCCCTAGCCTCGCGCGACCTGAAGATCTTCGACGCCGACGGCAAGCCAGGCGGCTTCACGGCCAAGTACTATGTGGGCGACGAGCTGAAGCTGACGCGCGTCGAGCAGGACATCGACTACCAGTACCTGGAGGACCTGCCCAAGTGGCCGGCTGAGCTGACCGGGCCCGACAAGAAGCCGCTGCGCGGGGCCAAGGTCGTCTGGGAAGGCTCCGTCGAGGGCCAGGTCGGCGGCCTGCAGAAGTTCAAGCTCTACTCGTCCAGCTACGCCAAGCTGTGGATCGACGGCCAGCTGAAGATCGATCGCTGGCGGCAGAACTGGAACCCTTGGTTCCACAACTTCACCGCCCCGATGAAGGCCGGAAGCCGCCACAAGGTGCGGGTCGAGTGGGAGCCCAACGACGGCTATATCGCCCTGCTGCACAACAACCCGATCCCGGCGGCTGAACAGAAGTCGCTGACCCTGACCTCGGACGTCGCCCACGCGGTCGACTACTACTTCGTGGCGGGGGAGAACCTCGACCAAGTCGTCAGCGGCTATCGCGAGCTGACCGGCAAGGCCCAGGCCCTGCCGCGCTGGGCCTATGGCTTCTGGCAGAGCCGCCAGCGCTACAACACTCAGGACGAGCTGGTCGGCGTGGTGAAGGAGTACCGCAAGCGCGGCGTGCCGCTCGACAACATCGTGCTCGACTGGCGCTACTGGAAAGACGACGCCTGGGGCAGCCACAAGTTCGACGAGACTCGCTTTCCCGACCCGAAGAAGATGCTGTCGGACGTTCACGGCATGAACGCCCACTTCATGATCTCGATCTGGCCGAAGTTCTATCCGACGACCGACAACTACAAGGAGCTGGACGCCAAGGGCTTCATGTACCGCCGCAACGTCGAACAGGGCGCGCTGGACTGGGTGGGGCCGGGCTACCTGAACTCCTTCTACGACCCGTACACGAAGGACGCGCGCGACATCTACTGGCGCCAGATCAAGGACAATCTGGGCGGCATCGGTATCGACGCCTGGTGGATGGACAGCGACGAGCCGGACATGCACTCCAACCTCGACATCCCCGAGCGCACCCTGCGCATGGGGCCAACGGCCAAGGGGCCCGGCGCGGAGTTCTTCAATTCCTACCCGCTGATCCACACCCAGAGCGTGTTCGACGGCGAGCATGAGCGCAGCCCCGACAAGCGCTCGTACATCTTCTCGCGCTCGGGCTTCGGCGGCATCCAGCGCCAGGGCGTGGCGCTGTGGAGCGGCGACGTGGTGGCGCGCTGGGACGACTTCCGCGACCAGATCTCGGCGGGGGTGAATCTGTCGATGACCGGCGTGCCCAACTGGACCACCGACATCGGCGGCTTCTCGGTCGAGGATCGCTACATCAGCAAGGATCCCAAGCACTGGCCCGAATGGCAGGAGCTGAACCTGCGCTGGTACCAGTTCGGCGCGTTCAGCCCGCTGTTCCGCAGCCATGGCGAGGAGCCGTTCCGCGAGCTCTGGAATCTCGCCGACGAGGGGACCGAGGTCTACGACGCGCTCGTCTGGTACAACAAGCTCCGCTACCGCCTGATGCCCTACACCCTGACCCTCGCGGGCGAGACCTATCATCGCGACGGCAGCATCATGCGCGGCCTGGTCATGGACTTCCCGCAGGACCTGAAGGTCCGCAACATCGATGACCAGTACCTGTACGGTCCGTCGTTCCTGGTCGCGCCGGTCACAGAGTTCAAGGCCCGCTCGCGCGCGGTCTATCTGCCGGCCGGGACCACCTGGTACGACTTCGAGACCGGCAAGGCCCATGCGGGCGGCCAGACCATCCAGGCCGCCGCGCCGTTGAACCGCATGCCGCTGTTCGTCCGCGCCGGCGCGATCGTGCCGACCACCGAGGTGCAGCAGTATATCGGCGAGAAGCCCGACGCGCCGATCAGCCTGGTAGTCTACGCCGGCAAGGACGGCCAGTTCGAGCTCTATGAAGACGACGGCCTGTCGATGGCCTATCAGCGCGGCGCCTACAGCCGCATCCCCATCCGCTATGATGACGCCTCGGGCCGGGTCGTGATCGGCCCGCGCTCGGGCAGGTTCGACGGCATGCCGGACAAGCGCATCTTCAAGATCCGCTTCATCGGCGCGGGCGCCAAGCCGACCGACTTCGACGCGGCGGGCGACGCGACGGTCGAGTACGCCGGCCAGCCGGTCGTGGTCGTGGCGCGGAAGAAGTAGGGCTCCGTCGACCGCAACCTCGTTGTCATCCTGGGTCAACTTCGCCGCCCAGGATGACACTGAGGCCTACCCAGCCTGTCCCCGGAACCGCTCGATCAGGAACGCTGTCGCCGGGCCTGGCGGTGTGTCGGTGCGATAGACCGCGTGCAGCGGATAGATCGCCTCCTTCAGGTCGGGCATGTCGAGGCGCGTCAGGCGGCCGGCGGCAAGGTCGTCGCGGACCATGGGTTCAGGCATGTTGCCCCAGCCAAAGCCCTCCTTCAGCAGCAGGTGCTTGGCCCCGAGGTCTGCCAAGCGCCAAGTGTGGACGCTGGCGACGGCGAAGTCGCGGCCCTCGGTCAGTTTCGAGCGGTCGGTGAGCACCAGCTGGGTGTGCCCGCGCCCCGCTCCGGGCGGATTGGGGCCTTGCGCCAGCGGATGGTCGGGCGCCGCCACCGGGATCAGCACCGTCGAGCCGACGGCGATGTAGTCCAGCTCGTCGCCGCCATGGACGACCTCCAGCGGCCCGGCCACGCCCAGGGTCGCGGCGCGGTCCAGCACCATCTGGGTCACCGCGCCCAGGCCCTCGACATGCAGGCGCAGGGTCACGGTCGGAAAGGCCTCGCGGAAGGCGCGCAGAGCGTCGACCACCCGGGCGGTGGGCAGCATCACGTCGAGAACCAGATTGACCTCGGCCTCCAGGCCTTGCAGCAGGCCCTTGGCCTTGGCCCGTAGGTTGGCCACGTCGCCGGCGATCACCCGCGCCTGGGCCACCACCACCTTGCCCGCCTCGGTCAACACTGGACGCTTGGCGGCGTCACGATCGAACAAGACCAGACCCAGCTGCGCCTCCAGATTGGCGATCGCATAGCTGATTACCGAGTTGGCCCGGTTCAGCCGCCGCGCGGCGGAGGCGAAGCCGCCGGTCTCCACCACGGCCAGCAGAACCGTCAACTGGTCGAGGGTCGGGGCGCCGGGATCGTTCAAGACAGCCTCTCCGTTCGAATTTATCGAACATAACAGACGATTTTATTCGACTGTTTCGCAAACTCTTTCCGGCGCACAACCTTCCGCAACGCCGGGGCGTTCCGCCCCGTCCATCGCTCAAACCCAAGGGAGGCCGACATGGCCAAGGTTCTGGTTCTTTACTACTCGTCGTACGGCCACCTCGAGACCATGGCCAAGGCCGTCGCCGAAGGCGCGCGCGAAGCCGGCGCCAGCGTCGACATCAAGCGCGTGCCTGAAACCGTGCCGCTGGAAATCGCCAAGGGCGCACACTTCAAGCTCGACCAGGAAGCGCCGGTCGCCAAGGTCGAGGATCTGGCCGACTATGACGCCATCATCGTCGGCGCCCCGACCCGCTTTGGCCGCATGGCCTCGCAGATGGCGGCCTTCTTCGACGCCGCCGGCGGTCTGTGGGCGCGCGGCGCGTTGCACGGCAAGGTGGCCGGCGCCTTCACCTCGACCGCCACCCAGCACGGCGGCCAGGAGACGACGCTGTTCTCGATCATCACCAACCTGCTGCACTTCGGCACCACGATCGTTGGTCTCGACTACGGCCACGCCGGTCAGATGACGCTGGATGAAGTCACCGGCGGCAGCCCGTACGGCGCCACCACCATCGCCGGCGGCGACGGCTCGCGTCAGCCCAGTGAGAACGAACTGACCGGCGCCCGCTACCAGGGCCGCAAGATCGCCGAGACCGCGATCAAGCTGCACGGCTGATCCGGCGCTCGCCGGACGCTCGACCCACTTCCGTGACCGGCGACAGGGCCGGCCGGCGCCTTCCCCCTCCGCGAGCAGGGCGGCGGGAGCCGGCCGGCCCTTTCTTCGTTGAACAGAAAAAGGAGTGTCTCGTGATGCGTCGCTTTTTCGGTTTCCTGTCCGAGCTCTGGAGGAGCCTGGTCTTCCTATCCACGATCCACGCCGTGGCCAGCCGTTGCCGCTCGCGCCGACTGTACGCCGCCGATCGTTGACAGGGTTCATCGGGCGTCGAAGCGGAGACTCTTCGAGGGCGCAGTGTGCGTAGTTCCCACGAGGCGGCTGAGTCTCCATTGAATCTATAGTGCTAGACTAGATGTGCCATTTTGAGACAATCAGCGATGTCTGGCGTAACCTTCTTTTACTTTCTGCTCATTTCATCATTAACAAAATAGTTCTGAACTTTAATCAATCGCGGCTTTTTCCTCAACGAAGTGGAAAGGTCGTTGAGTGATACTGTCCGTGGGCAAAACGCCCGCCGACAGTCAAAATGACGTCGGAACACCTCGAATAGGAGTTGTTTCGTTATGGCGCTGAACAGCATCAACACGAACTCGGGCGCTCTGATCGCCCTGCAGAACCTGAACAAGACCAACACCGAGCTGACGACCGTTCAGCAGCGGATCAATACCGGCAAGAAGATCGCCAGCGCCAAGGACAACGGCGCGATCTGGGCGACCGCCAAGAACCAGTCGGCCACCGCCAACAGCATGAATTCGGTCAAGGACTCGCTGCAACGCGGCCAGTCGACGATCGACGTCGCGCTCGCCGCCGGCGACACCATCACCGACCTGCTCGGCAAGATGAAGGAAAAGGCCCTGGCCGCTTCCGACACCTCGCTGAACACCGCTTCGTTCAACGCCCTGAAGTCGGACTTCGATTCGCTGCGTGACCAGATCACGAAGGCCGCTTCGAACGCCAAGTTCAACGGCGTCAGCATCGCCGACGGTTCGACCACCAAGCTGACCTTCCTGGCCAACTCGGACGGTTCGGGCTTCACCGTCAACGCCAAGACCCTCACCCTCGCCGGTCTGGGCCTGACGGCCACCTCCAGCTTCACGACCGCCGCCGCCGCCAAGACGATGATCACCACCATCGACACGGCGCTGCAGACGGCGACCAACAAGCTGGCCTCGCTGGGCACCAGCTCGACGGGCCTGGACACCCACCTGACCTTCGTCGGCAAGCTGCAAGACAGCTTGGACGCCGGCGTCGGCAACCTGGTGGACGCAGACCTCGCCAAGGAAAGCGCCAAGCTGCAGTCGCTGCAAACCAAGCAGCAGCTGGGCGTGCAGGCGCTGTCGATCGCGAACC
>VYKS01000185.1_pt1 | contig 36319 bp, 32 predicted proteins | sample 5114511 | NCBI WGS metagenome assembly VYKS01 (sample SAMN12291795, study PRJNA351875) | freshwater metagenome | isolation source: freshwater lake | place: USA: Michigan, Gull Lake | collected 2011-07-05 | reverse complement strand
CCACGGTTGCCGCGAGTAGCTTCCTGCGCGACAAGGCCTCGATGCGCTGTGCGAAGTCGCCGGCTTGCTTCAGCACGGCGTCGGAGAGTGCTGTGAGATCAGCCCCTGACCATCCCACGGGCGTTCAGAGGCCGCAGCTCCTGTGCACGATGTCTACCGCCGTGGAGTCGTCGCCCCGCGTGGCGGCGCCGGTGAGCTGACGGAGGAGCGGCCGTGCGCCACCGAGTTGCGACGAAAACGGATGGCGGGCGGACGTGACCTCCGACTCTTCGGATGAGCGCGCCAAGGAGGTGCGCAACGGATCGACCGCCGAAACGGTCGCGTTGAGCCGAGTCAGCGCCTGCTGACGCTGCTCGACGTCGAACCTCACGTCCCGATAGGCTGCCCGCTGCGTCTGGACGGCATACCGGAAGAGACCGACCGTGGCATGCGGAGCCACCACGCGCGTTTCCGACCATCTCGCTTTCCCGCTCGAGGAGCGGAGCGCGGATACGCCAGTACCGGCCGGTGCGGCCCCCGCCGATCATGACCACCCCGATGGTGCACCACGCTTGCCGGCTGATGCGACGATTGCCAACCACTGCATCCACCTGATCATCGTGCATACCGGCCGTGGCGTGCCTTTCCGGTAATTGCCATCTTCGGCGTCAATTCACGCGTGGCACGCGAAGACCGCGTCGGCGTTGTCGACATGCCGTTTCGGAGGGAGGAGTCGACGAGTCGGTAAGCTTTCCCGAAGGCGGACGAGGTAGGATCTCCAGTACCGAATGAACGCCGAAGAGTCTATATTGTATCGTCATGAGTTCTCTGTATCGCTTACAATCGCCCTTCTCGCCCGCCGGTGATCAGCCCCGCGCCATCGAGGAGCTGTCGTCGGGGCTTCATCGTGGCGATCGGATTCAGACGCTGCTGGGAGTCACCGGTTCGGGAAAGACCATGACAATTGCCAACGTCATCGCCGAATGGGGGCGTCCCACGCTCGTGCTGTCGCACAACAAGACATTGGCGGCGCAGTTGTACGGGGAGCTCAAGTCGTTCTTTCCGAACAACGCGGTCGAGTACTTCATTTCGTATTACGACTACTATCAGCCGGAGGCCTACGTCCCGTCCAGCGATACGTATATCGAGAAGGACGCGAGCATCAACGAGGACATCGATCGGCTGCGCTTGCGCGCGACCTCGTCGTTGATGGAGCGGGAGGATGTCATCATCGTGTCGACCGTCTCGGCCATCTATGGACTTGGCGACCCGGTGTCGTACCGGGAACGCATGGTCTCCATTGCGCGTGGCCAGCAGATCCCGCGCGACGATATTCTGCGCGCGCTGGTCGGCATTCAGTACCTGCGCAATGACGTGGCGTTTGATCGCGGCACCTTCCGCGTGCGCGGCGACACCGTCGAGGTGTATCCGGCGTACGAGGAGCAGGCGGTGCGGCTGGAGCTCTGGGGCGACGACATCGAGCGCATTTCCAAGATCGATCCGGTGACCGGCGAGACAATTGCCACGTTGGAGCGCATGGCCATTTATCCGGCCAAGCATTTCATCACCAACAGACCGACGATCGAGCGCGCGTCGAAGGCCATCCGGGATGAGCTGGCGGAGCGCCTCACCGAGTTGCGCATGGTGGGCAAGCTCCTCGAGGCGCAGCGACTGGAGCAGCGTACGCACTTCGACTTGGAGATGCTGGCGGAAATCGGCACCTGTGCCGGCATCGAGAACTATTCACGACACATCAGCGGACGATTGTCGGGTGAGCGGCCAGCGTGTCTGCTGGACTACTTTCCCGATGATTATCTGGTAGTGGTCGATGAGTCGCACGTGACGTTGCCGCAGGTGCGCGCCATGTACAACGGCGACCGCGCGCGCAAGCTCACGTTGGTCGACTATGGATTTCGGTTGCCGAGTGCGTTGGACAACCGCCCGTTGGTATTCGATGAGTTCATGCAGTTGGTGCCGCGGCTCATCAACGTGTCGGCCACGCCGGGCGAGCTCGAGTTGCAGCTGTCCGAAGGCGTCGTTGTGGAGCAGGTCATCCGTCCTACCGGGTTGCTCGATCCGATCATCGAGGTGCGTCCTGTGAAGGGACAGGTGGATGATCTATTGCACGAAATTCGTATTCGCGAGCGAAAGGGCGAGCGGGTCCTTGTTACCACGCTCACCAAGCGGATGTCGGAAGATCTCACCGACTACTTGCAGCAGATGGGCGTCCGCGTGCGCTACATGCATTCGGACATCGATGCCATCGAGCGCATGGAGATTATCCGTGGTTTGCGCCTGGGCGAGTTCGAGGTCCTGGTTGGTATCAACCTGCTGCGCGAAGGTCTCGATATGCCCGAGGTGTCGCTCGTGGCAATTCTTGATGCCGACCAGGAAGGCTTCCTCCGTAGTGACCGGTCGCTCATTCAGACCATCGGCCGCGCCGCGCGTAACCTGTACGGGATTGCCATTCTGTACGCCGATCGGATCACCGGATCCATGCAGCGGGCCATGGAAGAGACGAACCGGCGTCGCGCCATTCAGCACGCGCACAACCTCGCCAATGGTATCGTGCCGACGGGCGTGAGCAAGAGCATCGACGAAGTGCGCTTCATTACACGTGTCGCCGACGCGCGGACGGAACGGGACGGGGAAGCCCCGGCGCCGAAGAGGCTGGCGTCGGAGAACACGGCGCGCACGCGGGGGGAGTTGGAGCAGTTGGTTGGCGAGTTGGAAGTGGCGATGCGCGAAGCGGCCGCGGCGTTGGACTTCGAGGCGGCCGCCCGGTTGCGTGACCAGCTCTTTGAGGTCCGTACGGCGTTGGGGGAACAGCCCGCACAGGCTCGCGGAAACGCGGCGGTGCCCAAGCGTCCGCCGGGGAGCGCACCCATGCGCCAAGCGGGGGGGAAGCGTGGGCGCTGAGATGTTGAGCAACGAGCTCGAACGCTTACTGGCCCGGGGGGCGCCGCGGTCTCCAGACAGGGATTCACTGGACGCCTGGGGGCGGGCCGTGGGCGCGGCGTTACCCAGACCCGCAGTCGTCACGCTTGCGGGTGACCTTGGTGCCGGAAAGACGACGCTGGCCCGTGCGCTCTGTGCGGGATTGGGGGTGCAGAACCTTGATGCCGTGACGAGCCCCACGTTCTCGCTCGTGCAGCAGTATGACTCGCCGCCTGGGACCGTGGTGCACGTCGATCTCTATAGGCTGCGCAGCGATGCCGAGCTCGATGCCCTTGGGTGGGATGAATTGGTCGCCGCCGCGTCGGTATTGCTGGTCGAGTGGCCGGAGCGCGCGATGCTTCGGTTGCCGAGCATGATCATCGGCATCACGCTCACGCACGATCCCTCAGATCCTCAGCGGCGACTACTGCGAGTCTTGTCGCCCACTCGGCGGTAATCATCACACGGTGAGGCTTCTGAGGGACTATCGGCCGCATACCGTCCCCGCAGGGCTCAGCGCGCAACCTGCCGTACCGATACGCTCGAGATCGGGCCGTCCCGGCGTGCGTGGACCACGCCCATGATCATCCGAAATCGTGCTGCGACGCACTCCTGCCAGCTCGTCTGCGGTCAGTGCTGCGGGCACCGGAACGGTGCGTTTCGCCGGTGGGCTCGCGGCGCTCACCCACGCGCTCGACCTCACCAAAGGATAACGGCCGGGGTACACGTTGCGTAGCATGCTTCTGGCAGTTGGCCCGAGGGTGCACGGTGGGGTCAATCGCGAGCAGTCAAATGCGCTGTCTGGCGCAGCGCTGCTCAAAGACGCAGGGGGCTCGGGCAATGCGGCTCCCATGTCCGCACTCTTTGGGCGTTACGAGCAGGAGCTCACGCGAAACATGCGCTTGGTCGATTGCCATGCTCGTCGAACGTCAGCGATGCGCACCGCACGCAGTGCTGGGGGGCGACCTCGAACAGTGCCATCGCATTCGCCGCTTTCTCATGGTCGCGCAGACGCCAACGCTCACGCACTCAGTCAACCAGACGCGATGCGAACGTGGCGCACAGAGAGCCAGCGTCCTGGAGTTCCCCGCCACGACGTCGGAGGCCATCGTGGGCGTCGATGAACAGTGGTGCGGTCTCGGGTATCCTTTCGGACGCTTGGAACCAGACATTCCGGTTCGGTCGCACATCGCTCGCCATCAGAGACGGCCGAAGCGAATTGGAGCGAGCGCGGCACCGCAGCGGCAATTGAGACCTTTCGCACGCGGCGAGGTACAGGGTTCGACCCGACGTTGGTCGCCCAGCTGGAGTCCATCGATCGCGATTATGGGTGGTGGGCCCGCCTCGCCGACACCGAACGGATCGGGGAATCCGTGGTCGTGCTGGAGCTTGGTCGCATCCTCATGGTCGCCACGGACGAGCGGCTCGATTGCGTTGCGTTTGCGGCAGTGGTCCACGCGCAGCCCAAGTGCGATGCACGATATTCGATAAATGTGACACGATACGCCGTGGCGATCGCCGAGATCCGTGGAGTCGATCGGGCAGTCTGCCATGACGTGCCACGCGCAGGACTGCTGCGCGAAATTGGGAAACGTGGCGTATCGAACTGCATTCAAGACAAGCCCGCGAAGTGGACCGAGGTTGAGTTCGCCGAGGTAGGCAAGGAGCCCGCGCGGACGCGCGAGATGCTCGACCACGTTGCGGTTTCCGGCGCGTTGCTCCCGATGCTGCGGTCAACAAGAACGGCTCGATGGTTGCGGTAATCCGTCCCGCCTCACCGTTGTCCAACGCACGTGCACCGCGCGCGTACCGGCGGTCGCCGATGTGTACGAGGCGCTCACCGCGACGCAACCGTCTCGCGAAGGACTCGCCGTGGCCACTGTCAGCGGCATTAGGGTACTCGATCGTGGAGCGGCACTCACTTGCTCGATCTTTGACGCTGCCGTGGTGCTCGCTGAAGGCGGCACGTTCGCCACCCTCGCCGAGTGGACCGAGGACGGGTTCGAATCGTTGCCTTCACGGGCACCCATGCCGTCAGCCCATACCGCTGCCGTTCGCGTCGCTTCGTCGCGCGCGGGCCAATGTGGTCCCCGGCACGTGGGGAGACTGGGACCAACGCACGTATTGCGGTAGAATCCGCCGGTGCACACGATTTCACTTCCGGGCCCGGTCTTGGCCATTGAGGCGTCGACGTCAGCGGGCACCGTCGCTCTGTGGGTCGATGGGGCCCTCCGCGGCGTCGATTCGGTCCCGATGGGCGCTGGTCGTGAGGACCGGCTCTTTCCCGCGATGCAGCGCCTCCTCGGCGCCGCCGGTCTTCGGCCAGACGCACTCCGTGGCGTCGTGTGCGGCGAAGGGCCGGGGAGTTTCACGTCCTTGCGCATTGCCGCATCGCTGGCGAAGGGGTTGGCACACGGGACGGGGTGCCCGCTTTACGCCGTCTCGTCGCTGCTCGTGGCCGCTGCGGCGCCGGGGGCACCACGTTCTGCGGGGCGGTATCTGGTACACGCCGACGCATTGCGAGGCGAACGGTATGCGCTACCCGTTGTTCGTCGGGCCGACGGGCTCGTGGCTTCGGCGGGACCGTTGGCGCGACTGACACTGGAGCACCTAGCGGCGGCGGCGGCCCCATCGCAGCGTATCGCGGTGCTGTCGTCGCCGCTGACGGACGAAGACATCGTGGTCTCTCCGACCGTGGCGGCGCTCTCCGGTATCGTGCCCTTGTGGGCCCGAACACCTGTGGCGTTGGAGCTCTGGGAGCCGGCGTATGGGCGCCTTGCGGAAGCGCAGGTCAAGTGGGAGGCCACGCATGGGATCGCTCTGCCGGCCTCTCCGGCCGTGTCGTCGTGAAACCAGGCCAGTCGCGTGCGCCGGCCCTGACCGTGGCCGTGCGGGACATGACGCCGGACGATGTATCACCGGTCGCCGCCATCGAAGCGGCCTCGTTCAGCGACGCGTGGGCCCCGAGTGCGTTTACCCATTTGCTGGCTCGTTCGTTTGCGCGCCTTCGGGTGGCGACCACGGCCGACGGTGCCGTCTTGGGCTATTGTATTCTGTTGCGTGCGGCCGACGAGGGGGAGATCGCAAACATATGTGCGGCGCCGGCGGTCCGGGGGCAGGGGCTCGGTGGGGTGCTCCTCGATGATGCCCTGGAGGCCGCTGACGCGGCGGGGACGGCAGCGGTGTACCTCGAGGTGCGCGCGTCCAACGTCGTGGCGCGGGCGCTCTACGAGGGACGGGGCTTTTCCCTCGTTGGCCGACGGACGGGTTACTATCAGCATCCGACAGAGGACGCACTAGTGCTCCGGCGAACGCATCCCGAGAGCCCCTGAGGGCGCCTCGGCAGGGTGCGTCAAAAAGCCCCGATCGATGAAGATTCGGTGCGACGTTGTCAGACCGTATCCTGTAGTTTCCCGTCGTTCGCAAACTCAACCGACACAGTACCGCTGGCCATTTCTGATTTTCGAGGAGGCACCGTGAGTCGCAGCATGAACAAAGCCATTCTCATTGGCAACGTCGGGGGCGACCCCGAAATCCGCACCGTTGGTACCGGCGGTCGCGTGGCGACATTCTCGCTGGCCACAGGCCGGCAGTGGACGGATCAGTCGGGCAACAAGCAGGAGAAGACGGAATGGCACCGCTGCGTGGTGTGGAATAGTGCCCGTGGGAGCGGCCTCGCCGACGTGGTCGAGAAGTACGTCAAGAAGGGTGAGAAGATCTACGTCGAAGGGGAGATCGAGTACCGCCAGTGGCAGGATAAGGAAGGGCAGACGCGCTACACCACCGAGATCAAGGTCAAGGAGTTGATGCTTCTGGGTGGCGGTGGTAGCGGTGGTGGGCGCAGTGGCGGCATGGGCGACGACTCCGACTCGGCGCCGCGCCGATCGGCGGCCCCTGCGGCTCCTCGCAAGGCTCCCGCTGCCGCAGCCGGCGGAGACGATTTCAACGATTTCCCCGGCGCTTTGGCGGACGAAGACGACGATCTGCCATTCTGAGATCCAACGCGCTTGTAGGACTCCCGGCGGTCTCCGCACAGGGGACCGCCGGGAAATGGTCGAGTGCCGGCACCGTCAGAAATAGTCTGAGCCCGTGGTGGCACAGTCTGGCCGTTACGCCTCGCGTCTCCGGGCGTCTCCAATGTGGGACCCTGAACGTGGCTCCATGCATTGCCCCGCACCCGTACCATCCGGGTGCCATGACTCTCCTTTTGTCGAGGTTCGCCGATGCGCGCTGCCAATCGGGCGCACGCCTCCACCGCTCAGTCGAACGGCCAGGCGTCGTCACTCCTGGTCCGCTTTTTTGTTGCGGTCATCGCTACGCTGGCTCTGTTGCTGATCTGGCGCCCCACCCTGCTGCATGCTCAGGAGACGGCGGCGGCGTCGTCCAAGGAGTCGCCAGCGAAACCGCATGTGGTCAAGCCGGGCGAAACGCTCTGGAGCTTGGCCGCTCGCTACTACGGCGATGGACGCCAGTGGCAAAACCTGGCGCGCTTGAATGGTATTCCGATTTCCGAGGAACCGCCGCTCAAGGTCGGCATGCGCTTATCCGTTCCTGCCCGTCCGACGGTGCGCGGTGCGAAGGCCGCCGAAGTCGCCGCGGCCCCAGCCGACAGCACAGTCCCCAAGGCCGCGCTTGCCAAGGCCGGCGAAGGGACGCTCCCGGCGCCGGAGTCCGCGCCCAGCCGTGCACCGGCCGGATCGCTAGCGGCACAGACGAGAGGGAAGTCAAACGCTGGGAGCGCTGGAAAGTCAGCAGGAGCGACAGCTGTTTCCGCTTTGTCCGCGGAAGCGCGGTCGGACCCAGCGGCCGCAGCGGTTCCCGATACGAGCAAGGCTGACCTGGCTCCGTCGGTCGGTACGATCATCGGCGGAGGCTCGTTGTTCGGCCGCCTTGGGCTGGTCGAGCAGGATGATCAGGCCAATTCACGAAAAGCCAGCGAAGTCCTTACGGTATTCCATCGTGACCTGCCCGACGCAGCTGAAGCGGAACGGCGAACCCGTGCGGTACTGCGCCCCAATACACCGGTACCCCGTACGGCCGAGTTCGAATCGGCGCCCTTCATCATGAGCGAGCGGGCCCTGTTGACGCTCGGGCGAGTGTCGACCCGTGTTGGCGCCTCGGAAACGTCGGGAGAGTCGTATCCGCAGCGTGCGATCAAGACCGACGAAATCGAGTTGCAGCCCCCCGCCAACGGGAGGTACAGCGTGGGGGATCGCTTCATGACCTTTCGGACGCCGGCCCTTTTCGCGAAGGGGCGTGTCATCGTCTACCCGACGGGGATTGTGGAAGTCATCAAGGCGGAAGCTGGCAAGCCCGCATTGGCGATCGTACAGCGTCAGTCGGGGCGGATCGAGCAGGGGCAGCGGCTGTTGCCGGCGCCGCTGGTCACGGCATCGTGGGTCCAGGCGCTGAAGCTCGATGCGCCGGACGTGAGCACCACCGTGACATGGCTGGACGCGCAGGAAGTGATGCCGACGCTGCAGAGCTTCGTGCTCGTCGGCGCCGGTACGGCGCAGGGCCTCAAGGCTGGTGACGAGATGGCTGTCTACGGGCGCGCCGCCAAGGGCAGTTCGGAAGCGCTGGTGGCCACTGTGCGTGTCGTGCGCGCCGAGCGTGACCACGCGGCCACTGTGATCACTCGGCAGTATCAGACGGAGATATCGCTGGGGATGATCGCTCGTCGGTACGCCAAGGCCCCCTGACCGCGACGCGCGCGGCGCGCCTCGGCACGGCGTGGCTGTGCCGGATGCGGTGACCGCGTAATGGTTCGTATATCGTATTGACAATTGCCGGAGTTCGACACGCGTCGGGTGCCCCATTGGCCTCGGCGCGTGTTTACATTCCGCATATCCACAACTCAACACATTGACGGAGAGGCTCCGAGCGGTATGGCGAAAACAGTCCTGGTGACGGGCGGCGCAGGCTTCATTGGCTCGCATGTGGCAGATCGATTCCTGGCCGAAGGCTGGGACGTCACCATTTTCGACGACTTGTCGAGTGGCCGCGAAGAGAACATGCCTCCCGCTGCACGGTTTGTGCGCGGCTGCATCACCTCCGCTGAGGCGGCGACGCTGATACGCGACGGGCGGTTCGACGTGTTGTGCCATCTGGCGGCGCAGATCGACGTACGCCGCAGCGTCCTCGATCCCATTTATGACGCAACCCGGAACATTCTGGGAACGCTGAACCTCATGGAAGCCGTGCGCACCAGCGGGTACGCCACGCGTACGGTGTTCTCGTCAACCGGCGGTGCGCTCTACGGTGACTTCGATCCGCCGCCGAGCACGGAAGTGTTCTCGAAGGATCCTGAAGCGCCGTACGGAATCGCCAAGCTGTCAGTTGAGCATTACCTCGCGTACTACGGACGAGTGCACGGGCTCGATGCGGTGGCGCTCCGGTACGGCAACGTGTACGGCCCGCGACAGGATCCACACGGTGAGGCTGGCGTGGTGGCCATCTTCTGTAACCGCCTGCTCGACGGACGGGCGCTCACGGTGTTTGGGGACGGCGAGCAGACGCGCGACTATGTGTATGCCGGTGACGTGGCCGGTGCCAACTTCGCGGCGGCTACCGGTGAGCTCCCGCCGCGCGGACGACTCGACGCACGAGCGTTCAACATCGGCACCGGCGTTGAGACATCGGTGAACACCTTGGCCGAAACACTGCGCGGGGTGTCCGGTGCCACTGCACCGATCGAATACGCGCCAGCGCGCGCCGGTGAATTGGCCCGCTCCGCGTTGCAGACCGACAAGGCGAAGGCCGTGCTGGGGTGGAGCCCGCGCGTGTCGCTGTCCGAAGGCTTGTTGAACACCTTCCGGTTCTTTGCGGATCGGCGCGCGCGCCTCGCGGCCCAGGCATCGGCGTGAGTGCAGGGGACGCGGTGTATCTGCTGCAACTTTCCACACAAGGCGGCGGTGTCGCGCCCCGCGGATTCTTTGAGCTGATTCTGACCAGCGATCCGGTGACCAAGGCCGTGCTCGTGCTACTCGCCGGACTGTCGCTGGTGTCGTGGGCCATCATGTTCGCCAAGGCGCGGGCCTTCAGCGCGGCGGAGAATGCAGGCAACGCCTTCGTCGCTGAGTTCGAACGGGCCCGTGGCATCGATGACGCCATGTTGCTCGCGCAGCGATCGAAGCCGAATCCATTTACGGCGGTCTTCTCGCGCGCCGTGCACTTCATCAATGATACCAAGCCGGCACTGGGCGCGACCAACGATCGCACCGCACGTCTTTCCGGTTCGCAAGTCGAAGCCTTGCGATTGGTGCTCGATTCGCAGTCGGGGCGTGAACGGGAGGAGTTGGGCAAGTTCATTCCGTGGCTCGCCACCGTGGGGAGTGTGAGCCCGCTGATCGGGCTCTTCGGCACGGTGTTGGGCGTTATCGAGGCGTTCGAGGGCATCGCCACCAAAGGCTCAGGGAACATCGGAGCGGTGGCCCCGGGTATTGCGACAGCACTGATTGCGACGGCTGCGGCCCTCGCCGTTGCCATTCCCGCCGCCTTTGCCTACAACGTGTTCGCGTCGCGCCTCAATCGGTTTGACAACACGCTGGAAGGATTCGGCTCGGAGCTTGTCGCGCTGCTGGTTCGCGAAGGGCGGATCTGACGCATGCGTCGCGGTCGACGCGGGGAGCGCCTGGGCGTCAACGGCGAGATCAACGTGGTCTCGCTGATCGATGTCATGATGCTGCTCATGATCATCTTCATGATCACGGCGCCCATGATGCAGGGAGGGGTGGATATCTCGCTGCCCAGCGCGGAAGTGAAGCCGCTGGAGCCCAAGAACGGGTTGGTCGTGACGATCGACCGCAGGGGGCAGATCTTCGTGGATGACACGAAACTCTCGTACGACGAGTTTGCCGGGAGCATCAAGGCGCTCTCCGACCGGAAGGGTGCCGGTGGCGTGTTCGTACGGGCCGACAAGGCAGTTGATTTCGGTACGGTGCTCCGTCTCATCGCGGCCATGAAGGCACGCGGGATCACGGACGTCGGTCTCGTGGCCGAGCCAGAAGAGAATCGCTGACGATGTCGACGGCCATGACCGCCCGTCCTCGGCGTTCGTCGAAGCGTACGCTGGGAAGCGGGATACTCGTGTCGGCCGTGGTGCACGCCGCGCTTGGCGCGCTCGTGGTGTGGGCGGGCGGGCGGCGGGAGCCCCCACGTCCTCCGGTGTACCGTGTCGAGTTGGTCGGGCAGGCCGGCCTGCGTCAGGCGGGCGTCGAGCGGGCCACTGACACACCGACGGCCTCGAAGGATGCGGTCGCCGGCGCCGAGCGCGTGGAAGAAGCGAAGACGATGCCGTCGCCGTCGAAGGCCAAGAAGACGCTGCCCTCGCCCAAGGCGACGCCGTCGACCGATCGGAGCAAAACGGGCGGCGCCAAGAGCGCGACCTCGACGACGAAGAAAACGACTGCCGCCCCCAAGTCTGGCGCCGGTGCAACGGGTACAAAGGGCGCAGACGTCGCCAACGTGCGGACCGACGGGATCGCATTCCCCTATCCCGGGTACGTGTCGAATATCGTCCGACAGATTGCGCTCAATTGGTCGCCGCGCAAGGTGTCAGCGGCGCTGGTCACGGAGCTCAAGTTCATGATTCGCCGCGACGGCACCGTCGTGGGTATCGAGGTGGTGAAGCGATCGGGCGACCGACTGTACGATCTCGATGCGATGGGCGCGATCGAAGCGGTGGGGGCCACGCGTAGCTTTGGGGCGCTGCCCAGCGGGTGGGCGGACGATGTGCTGGTGGTGTACTTCACGTTCGACTATGCGTTGCGTCCGCAGTAATGCGGTCGCGCGTTCCTCTTGACACGCTCTGTTGATGGTTCGATTCACGATTCGCCAGGTTCTGCTTGCCTCGTGTGCGCTCGCGCTGGCGTTGTCGGCGCTGCCGCGCACCGTCCACGCGCAGCCCACGAAAGGGGTGAGTCTCGGGCTCCAGTATCGCCCGGGGGCAAAGACGACGCTGATCGTCCTGCCGGTGTCCGGCGCCCCTGGCGATTCGCTCACCACGATCATCAGCCGGGACTTTGATTTCAGCGACCGGTTCAGCGTGGTCAGCTCATCGGCGGCACCGAGCGTCACGGGTCCGCTGAACTGGGCGCTCTTTGCGAAGCTTGGTGTGGATGGGGTGGTGCAGGTGACCGTGCTCCCCAGCGGGTGGGTACGTGTCCTGTTGCACGACGTGGGGCTCAAGAGCGTCCGCAATCAGAAGGATTTTGCGTTGCCTTCTCCCGCGCTGTCGGCCGGGTGGCGACTCGCGGTGCATGGCGTGTCGGACGCCGTCGAGGAGTGGGTCACAGGGCAGCGCGGGATCGCGCAGTCCCGCATCGCCTTCACGCGTAGTGGTCGCGTGTGGACGGTGGACAGTGACGGCGCCAACGTGGCTGCGGCTACCCCTTCGGGAATGTCGCCCCAGTGGCTCCCCAGCGGCCGCGGCATTGTGTACAGCGTGCTGGACGGCGTGCGGAACCCGATCATGCTGACCGATCTCGCCTCCGGGGCACAGCGGATACTCGCGAGTGCCGCCGGGATCGAACACACGACCCCGGCCATTTCCCCCGATGGGCGCACCTTGGTATACGCTCGGGGCTCGGAAAGCGGGACGGACCTCTATGCCCAGGCCCTCGAGGGCGGAGCCCCGCGCCGGATTACCGTCGGGCGAGGTCGGGCGAGTGCCCAGCCGTCGTTCAGCCCCGACGGGCAGCGGCTCGCGTTCATGTCCGACCGCTCCGGCCATCCTGAGGTTTATATTAGTGATCTGGATGGAACGAACTCGGAACTGCTGACGGCGGCGGCGTTTGGCGACCGGGACTACCGTGCGGGGCCGGATTGGTCCCCCGATGGTCGACTGGTGGCATTCCAGTCGCGGAATGGCGGCACGTTCCAGATCATGACCATCAACCTGCGGGATCAGTCGGTTCGACAGGTCACGAACGATGGGCGGAACGACGATCCGTCGTGGGCGCCGGATTCGCGCCATCTCGTGCTGACGTCGAACCGCAGCGGTGTTCGCCAGTTGTGGGTCGTAGACGTTGAAACGGGTCGCGCGCGGCAGCTCACGCGCGGCCCGGAAACGCGTTTGTCGGCGTGGTCACCGCGCCTGCAGACGCCATAGTGGTCGTGGTGCCGATGTCCTCCGGGTAGCCGGGCTTCCCCGCGAGTTCGTGTTGCTCTGCCGTCGCCGTTCTCCCTTCACCCCTCGGAGTAAGTAGACATGATGCGTAGCGCTCGTCTAATGCTGGTCCTGATGTCCTCGGCGCTTGTGCTGGGCGCATGCAAGAAGAAGCCGGTCGCCGTGGCGCCGACGCCGGCGCCGACTCCGGCGGAACGTGTCCCCGAGCGCGCAGCGCCGCGGGCGACGCCGGTCGACACCATGGCTGCGTACAACGAGAAGGTGTCAGCGGTACGCATGCGCCTGCTCGAAACCATCTTCTTCGAGTACGATGCCGATGAGCTCCGTGACGATGCGCGCGCCTCGCTGGATGCGAAGATCGCCATTCTGAACGCGAACCCCGGTCTGCGGATTCGTGTGGCCGGTCATTGCGATGAGCGTGGAAGTGACGAGTACAACATTGCCCTCGGTCGTCGCCGTGCCGAAGCGGCCAAGCGATATCTGACCGACCGCGGCATCGACGCGTCGCGGATCGAAACGTCGTCGTTCGGTCGTGAGCGTCCTGCGGTGCAGGGCACGACGGAAGAGGCGTGGTCGCGTAATCGCCGCGACGAGTTCGAAATCACGGCGGGCGGCGAGAATCTCAAGCCGACCCGCTGACCTGTCGCGCCACACCCGGAGAATCTGACATGTCCCATTTGCTGGTCCACCGTGTGTGGCGCCTTCTTCCGCTCACGCTCCTGGCGACCACGGGCGGATGCTTTGCGACCCGAGGCGATGTCCGCATCGTGCAGGGCGACATCGCCATGTTACGTACGGAACTCCTCAAGAATCAGCAGGATCAGAAGGACGCGCTGGCGCACACGCAGCGGCTGATTCAGGTCGCGAGCGACTCGCTGGCCAAGGTCAGCGCGCGCACTGTTGGTATTCAGGGGGACGTCCGCGGGGAAATGCGCGGGGTCCGTGAGCAGTTACTGCAGATCCAGACGTTGCTCGGGCAGAGCCAAGCAACCATCGCGCGCTTGCGTGCGGAGTTGGAAGCCCAGAAGATAGCGTCTGCGCCAGTGTCGGTTGCTCCGACGCCGGACGTTGCGCCGCCGGGGCGCGGCGGCGGTGGCACCTCGCGTCCGAGTTCCCCGTCGGGGGCGACGGCGGCGTCGCCTGCCGCCGCGGATACCACCTCGGTGCAAGCTGGTCCGAATCAGCTCTATATGACGGGGCGTGATCAGCTGTTGCGCGGCGCCACGGCGACGGCGCGGATGACCTTTCAGGAGTTGATTGCGAACTACCCGCAGTCCGACTACGCCGCAGACGCGCAGTTCTGGATTGCCGAATCGCTCGCAAAGGAGAACAACGTGCCGGCAGCGGATGCGGCGTATGCGGCGGTGGTGAGCGCCTATCCGACCTCTGCGAAGGCGCCAACCGCGTTGTACAAGCGGGCACAGCTCGTTCTCAAGCAGGGAAACACGGCACAGGCCCGTCAGCTGTTCGAGCAGGTTATTTCGCGGTTTCCGCGCAGCGACGAAGCCGAACTGGCGACAGAAACGCTCAAGACGCTCCGTTGATCCTGTCGCTCACCTCGGCATCACTTTCGCATGACCGGTAACCGCTCCTCCGAAATGCCGTTCCTCGAACATCTCGAGGAACTGCGTTGGCGCTTGTTCAAGATCGCGCTGGCGCTCGCGATCGGTGTCGGCGCGGCATTCATGCTGATCTTCAGCAAGCAGATCGACGTCGTCGCGATTCTGTCGGAGCCCATTCGCCCATTCATCCGCGGCAAGCTCATCGTAACGCACCCCGGCGATCTGTTTGACATCGCCATGGATGCGGCCATCACGCTTGGCCTTATCGGCGCGTCGCCGGTCATCGTGTGGCAGATCTGGGGCTTCCTTTCGCCGGCGCTCTACCAGCACGAAAAGAAAGTCGTCATTCCCGCGCTGGTGGGGGCTGCCATGCTGTTTCTCATGGGTATGGCCCTTGCGTTCGAATATGTCATTCCGGTCACGCTGGCGTTCTTCAGTTCGTTCCAGAGTGATGTCGTGGAGATCATGCCGACCGTGAAAGACTACATGGGGTTTGTGATCTCCATGTGTCTGGCGTTTGGTGCGGTGTTCGAGCTCCCCGTGGTCATCACCGTGCTGTCGGCCATGGGGCTGGTGCAGCCTCAGCTGCTGGCCAAGTTCCGGCGCCACGCGGTGGTTGGTTGCCTGTTGGCGGCGGCAATCATCACGCCTGGAAGCGATCCGACCTCTTTGCTTCTGCTGACGATTCCGCTCTACGCGTTGTACGAGGTGTCGATCACGCTCTCCCGCCTCGTTACGCGGCGGCGCGATCGCAATCTCACGGCCGAGGTCGCGTGACCGACCGCACTTCCCGTCGCGGCTGGTGGCGCGCGGGGCTGGCGTTGCTGGCCATGATGTACGGAACGACCGAGGCAGCGGGGGCGCAGCGGGCGCCCCGTCGTCCGCAGCCGCCGGCGGGCGCAGCACAACTCGGCGGTCGCGCCGATTCGACGCGTGCGCTGAGCAAGGATACGCGCATGTACCAGTGGAGTGCCCCGGACTCCGCCATGCGCGCCCTGCTCGACAAGGAAGGCTACAACAAGGTGCAATACCAAGGCGATACGGTGACGTTCAACGCTACCTCACGCCTACTCACCTTGAAAGGCAAGCCGTCTGCCGTGCAGCGCGACGAAACGTTGTTGCTCGGCGATTCCATTCAGTACAACGACTCGACGAAGAGGGTCGTGGCGACCGGTGATACGGTCCTCCTCCGCGACCCGTCGGCGCAGGATACCGATGACTTCGTGGCGAATGGGCGGATCGAATACGATCTCGAATCACGACAGGGTGTCACGGGGGTCTTCTCGACTTCCGTCGTGAGCGGGCAGCGACTGTTTCTGTCGGCGAAGCAGAGTACGTTCTTGTCGGATACGCTGGTGAGTGGGCGCCACGTCGTCTTTGCGAAGAACGGATCGTTTACCTACTGCGATCACGCCGAGCCGCATTTTCACTTTACGACGCGCGACATGAAGTTCGTGTCGCAGAACGTGATGGTGGCACGTCCCGGGGTGCTGTATATCGGTGAGGTGCCGGTGTTCTGGATTCCGTTCTTCTTCCAGGACGTGCGTTCGGGACGTCGAAGTGGCATGCTGACGCCGAACTTCGGCGTGGCCGAGCTCTTCCGGAACAGTCCGTCGTATCGTCGAAGCGTCCAGAACATCGGGTACTTCTTCGCGATCAACGATTACATGAACGCGGAAATGTCGATGGACTGGCGCTCGGGGGCACGGAGCTCGGAGATCGATCCGGGGTTCCTGCGTACCAACGCGGATCTCCGGTATCGCTGGGTGAATCGCTTCGTTACCGGCGAGTTGGCGACGTCGTATATGGCGTTGCGCAACGGCACCACCAATCAGTCGTGGACCTGGAATCACAATCAAGATTTCTCCAAAACGACGAAGCTCACCGCGCGGATGAACTGGGTGCAGAATACGCAGATCCAGCGGAACACCACGGTCAACCCGATGGCGGCCAACGCGACGATTCGCTCGCAGCTCAATTATCAGACGAAGGTGGGGCCGGCGTCGATCAACGTGGGCGGTTCGCGCGTGCAGTACCCGGGGCGTCCCCAGGTCGATATGGACTTCCCACAGGTGAACGTGACCACGGGGACGCTCGAGGCGGGCCCGGTGTCGTGGACGCCGTCGTTGCGACTGGGCATCTCCGGATCGAGTCGTATCGACCAAGGGCTGCAGTTCCCATTTGTGTACAACGCGCGGGCCGGTGGCGGTGTGGACAGCAGTCGCTTCAACGCCAGCCGTCGAAACATGCAGTTCGGCTTCGATACGCCGATCAAACTGTGGGACTTCCAATGGCAGAATTCCTTTAGCGTGACCGAGCAGTTCCGGGATTATCCGGAGCAGCGTGAAATCCTCGGCGTGCGGGATACATCGCAGCGAAGCATCCGCGTGTTCGCGCGCACCTTCGAAACCAACGTGGACTGGACGACGGCGTTCAACCTTCCGCGATTCTTTCAGGGTACGTGGAACCTCTCGCCGAGCGTTTCGGTGGCGAACGTGGACGCGGGCGGCCTCTTCGTGCGGACTGAACGGAGCGGTGGCAAGTGGGTCATGCAGCGCAAGCGGTTGAGTTACGCGCTCAGCGCCTCACCGACGCTCTATGCCATGTTGCCGGGTCTTGGGCCAATCGCCAAGCTGCGCCACTCGATCACCCCGGCCATCAGTTACAGCTATTCGCCGGCGGCGGCGGTCAGCGATGAGTACCTGAGTGCAATCGGACGCACGCGGGTCGGGTACCTCGGGGCCTTGGCGCAGAATCGCGTGACCCTCAGTATGTCCACGAATCTCGAAGCCAAGATGCGTTCGCAGCGTGCGCCGGATGATTCGTCCGCCGAGGAGCAGACCCGCAAGCTCAAGCTGCTCTCGCTGACGTTCTCGTCTCTGAGTTGGGACTTCGTGCGCGCTGACAGTACCGGTAACGGTTTCACGGACCGGACCTTATCAATCAGCGGGCGAACGGACCTGCTTCCCGGGCTCGACTTCCGCACCAGTTACGATCTGTTTCAGGGCGATCCGGCGTCGGATACCGCGACGTTCGCCCCGTATCGCACCGACATGGGCGTGACGTTCTCATTGAATAGCAAGTCGGCACTCCTCGGTGTTATCGGCCGTCTGCTTGGGAAGGAAGTGCCCGATCTGGCTGACAGCGCGTCCCGTAATCCACGGCAGAGTGCCGCACAGGAGAATATCACCCGACAGACACGTCAGATGAATGCGGCTGGTGGCGGCGCCATGCGGGGTATGCAGGCGGCGCTTCCGGGGTCCGGCGAAGGGTGGAATCTCAATGTCCAATACAATGCCGCTCGCCAGCGTGCCCCCCGCGGCGACGGACTGGTGATCGACGTGGATCCGGTGAAGTTGTGCGAGCCGTTCCGATCACAAGGCATTGCCGCGTATGAGCGATGCTTCCTCAATGCCCAGACCTCGCCACCAACGGGTGTGGGAACTGGGCAGAGTGCACTTGGGGCGCCGTTCGTCCGTCAACCGCCCGTGCAGGGTATCAACGCCAATATGTCGTTCGGGATCACGCCGAACTGGTCGGCGCAGTGGTCGACGCAATACGATCTCGTGCGGGCGCGATTCGCGAGTCAGCAGATCGGGCTGCAGCGCCAACTCCACGACTGGAACGCCGTCTTCTCGTTCTCGCAGACGCCCAGCGGCAACTTTGCGTTTAACTTCTTCATCGCACTGAAGGCACAGCCCGACCTCAAGTTCAACTACGACCGCCAGACGTTCCGGTCGAGCAACTTCTAGTTTGTCGTTTTTCGTCACCCGGGTGGCGAGGGAGTTCCGCGCGTGCTCTACCTCGACGGTCGTTCCCTGCATATCACGGACTTGCTCGCCGTCGCCGACGCCCATGTCCCTGTGGCGCTCGCGCCCGAAGCCCGGGCGCGCATGCACGACACCCGAGCGGTGGTTGATCGCGCCGTGGATCGCGGGGAGCCGGTGTATGGCATCAATACCGGTTTCGGCAAGCTGAGTGAGGTGACCATTCCGCTCGAACAGCTCACGCTGCTGCAGCGGAATCTGGTGCGCAGTCATGCTGCGGGGGTTGGCGACGCACTGCCGGAGCGCGAAGTCCGCGCCATGATGCTGCTCCGCGCCAACGTGCTGGCCACCGCCTATGCCGGTGCACGACCGGCGCTTGTCGATACGCTGCTGGCCATGTTGAACGCGGGCATCTGGCCTGTGGTACCCGAGCAGGGGAGCGTGGGCGCCAGTGGAGACCTGGCCCCGCTCGCGCATTTGGCCCTCGCGCTCATTGGTGAGGGACCGGCTCGATACCGGGGTCGTGAAGATCGCGCAGATGCGTTAATGGCCATCGCCGGCATCGCGCCGGCGGCCCTGGAGGCCAAAGAAGGGCTGGCGCTGATCAATGGGACCCAGGCGCATACGGCGGTCGCCGGCCTCGCGTGCGCTGAGCTCACGCGGTTGTGGGGCGTCGCGCACGTGGCGACCGCGATGACGCTCGAGGCGTTGCTCGGCACACCGGATGCGTTCGACGCCCGCATTCAGGACGCGCGCGGGCAGCAGGGGCAGATGGCGTCGGCAGCCCTGCTGCGCACGTTGCTTACGGGAAGCGACATCCGTGAATCGCATCGTTTCGGAGATCCGCGAGTGCAGGACGCCTATGCCTTGCGCTGCGTGCCGCAAGTGCACGGCCCCGCTCTCGACGCGCTTCGCTTTGCACGCGGGATCATCGAACGTGAACTCAATGCGGCGACCGACAATCCGCTGGTACTGGATACGGGTGAGTTGCTCAGCGGCGGGAACTTTCATGGACAAGCGGTTGGCATGGCGAGCGATGTGCTGGCGATCAGTACGGCGAACCTCGCCGTGATCAGTGAACGCCGTATCGATCGGCTCGTGCATCCGGACTTCAATCACGGGTTGCCGCCGTTCCTCGCGGGGCATCCGGGGCTCGAGTCTGGCCACATGATGTCGCAGGTGACGGCCGCCGCATTGGCCAGTGAGTGCAAGATGCTGGCCCACCCGGCAAGTGTCGACTCCATTCCGACCGACGGGAACAAGGAAGACGTGGTGCCAATGGCCATGAATGCCGCGCTCAAGCTGCGCCGGTCGGTGCGCAATCTTCGACACGTCCTCGCCATTGAGCTCATCGCCGCCGCCGAAGCGCTGGAGTATCGGCGGCCCCTCCGGAGCAGCACCGCCGTCGAGGCGGCGCACGCCATCATTCGCGGTGTGGTGGCTCCGTCTCGCGGTGATCGGTCGCCGGCTCCCGACATTGCACGCCTTGGCGACACCATTGCCACCGGCGCCTTCGATACGCTCACGGCATCGGTGGTCATATGAAAATGCCCGGCGCTCGGGAAGTGCGCGCGGCGCACGGTACGGTGATGCGCTGCAAAGGGTGGGAGCAGGAGGCTGCGCTGCGTATGCTGATGAATAATCTCGACCCCGATGTCGCCGAACGTCCCGATGAGCTCGTGGTCTACGGCGGCACCGGACGGGCGGCGAGGTCCTGGGACGCATTCGATGCCATCGTGCGCACGCTGGAGACCCTCGGGAACGACGAAACCCTCTTGGTACAAAGCGGGAAACCGGTTGCGGTCTTCCGGACCCACGAAGAGGCTCCACGTGTCTTGCTCGCCAATGCCAATCTCGTCGGACGCTGGGCCACATGGGCCGAGTTCCGTCGGCTCGAGCAGTTGGGGTTGACGATGTACGGGCAGATGACCGCGGGCTCGTGGATCTACATCGGATCACAAGGTATCGTGCAGGGGACGTACGAAACCTTCGGGGCCGTGGCAGCTCGTCACTTTCAGGGCACGCTTGCGGGTCGGCTGGTCGTGACGGCGGGGCTCGGCGGTATGGGTGGGGCGCAACCACTTGCCGCGGCTATGCATGGTGCTGCGGTCCTGGCGGTGGAGGTGGATGACACGCGAATCGCGATGCGTCTCCGGACACGATACTGCGATCGCTCCACGACCTCGCTCGATGAAGCACTCGGGTGGTTGCGCGACGCGCAGGCGGCCGGCACCGGCTTGTCCGTGGCATTGCTCGGCAACGCCGCCGAGGTGCTTCCGGATTTGGTCCGACGCGGGGTGACGCCCGATGTCGTGACTGACCAAACGAGTGCCCACGATCCGCTCGTGGGCTACATCCCCGCTGGCGTTACGCTCGAGGAGGCGGCGCAGCTGCGGACGCACGACGAGACGCGCTACCTCGCACGCGTGTCGGCGAGCATCGTCGCGCACGTGCAGGCGATGCGTACCATGCAGGACCGCGGGGCCGTGGCGTTCGACTACGGCAACAACCTTCGCACCGTGGCCTTTGACGCCGGCTTCGACGAAGCCTTTCGCATTCCCGGCTTTGTTCCCGAGTATCTCCGGCCGCTATTCTGCGAAGGGAAGGGCCCATTCCGCTGGGTGGCGCTTTCCGGCGATCCTGCCGACATCGCGCGCACCGATGCCCTCGCGCTCGAACTCTTCCCTGACAACGAGCACCTTCGCCGTTGGATCACGCTGGCACAGCACCGTATTGCGTTTCAGGGACTGCCGGCGCGTATCTGCTGGCTCGGCCAGGGCGAGCGGGCGCGATTTGCCCTGGCCCTCAACGAGCTGGTGGCACGTGGCGAGGTCTCCGCGCCCATTGTGATCGGGCGCGACCACCTCGATACGGGCAGTGTCGCGTCGCCGTTTCGTGAAACCGAAGCGATGAAGGATGGCAGCGACGCGATTGCCGATTGGGCGATTCTCAACGCGTTGCTCAACGTTGCCAGCGGCGCGAGTTGGGTGTCGTTCCATCATGGCGGCGGCGTCGGTATCGGGAACTCGCTGCACGCCGGTCAGGTCATCGTCGCGGATGGGACGGAACGAATGCGGCGGCGGTTGGCGCGTGTCCTGACGAATGACCCGGGTGTTGGGGTGGCCCGTCACGCGGACGCCGGATACGACATCGCGCGATCGACGGCCGACCGTGAAGGCATTCGCCTGCCGATGTTTGAACGCTGACCCTACCTTCATGTTGTCGAGTCGGTATCGCCCGTACGACGTTCCCATCTTCCTGGCGAAGTACGCCTGGCTGCGACTGCGTCGTCGTCCGGTGTTGCTCAATTTCGAAGTCACCATGCGCTGCAACGCGCGATGCACTTTCTGCGATTACTGGCAGACCCCTGCCAGCGAGAAACAGCGTGAATGGGCGAACTTCGCGCAGATTGCCGGACACTTCAGTCCGATGCTGGTCACGTTTACCGGCGGTGAGCCCACGCTGCGCAGAGACCTCGAAGACATCGTACGCGCGGTGCGGTCGTCGGTGCGATACACCTACGTCCAGCTGATTACGCACGCGGGCATGCTGTCGCTCGAGCGTGCGCAGTCGCTCTGGGACGCTGGGGTCGACCAGTTCAATATCTCGCTGGACTATCTCGACGGACGTCACGATACCGCCCGCGGCATTCCCGGGTTGACGGAGAAGATTCTCGCGTTGGTGCCACAGATGCGGAAAGCCGGCATTGGTGGTGTGCGCTTCAACACGGTGATCAAGAACGACAACCTCGACCAGATCCTGCCGATTGTGGAGAAGGCGGCAGCGATGGGCGGCGGGGTCAACTTCTCGGTGTATACGGCGCTCAAGAACGGGAACGACGCGCACCTGTTGCAGGATGTACACCCCGATGAGGTGCAGCGCGTCGTCGATGCGCTGCTGGCATACAAGCGCAAGCGCGCCGGCGTCATCACGAACTCCGACTACTACCTCGAACAGATTCCGCGCTACGTGCGTGGCGAGATGACCGAGCGGTGTCACAGCGGGTCGACGACCATTCACATCGACCCGCAAGGGCAGGTCCGACGGTGTCCGGATTTCAAGCCGGACGGCCCCTGGCAGTCTTATCGCGGGTATGAGCCGATCGACTGCAACGCCTGCTATTATGCCTGTCGTGGCGAGGCGCAGGCACCGTTGCGGCTCGCGTCACGCGTGCGTGATGTCATGGCGACGGTAACGCCCACCGAATGAGCGCGCCGGCCATGGCACTCCCGACGACACTCTTCGTGAACGCGTCTCAGACGGTGACTTGCGCCGGACCCGGTCGGGCTCGACGTGGAGCGGCGATGCGAGACGCGGGCGTGTGCAAGGGCGTAGGCATTGCTGTGCAAGGGACGCAGATCGTCGCGGTGGCCAACGATAACGAGCTGCGGCAGCGGTACGCGGGCGCTACGGAAGTGGACTGTCAGCGAGGCTTGCTGGCACCTGGGTTCGTGGATTCGCATACGCACGCGGTTTTCGGTGCGCCACGTTACGCCGAGCACGAGCTTCGCGCTACAGGCGTGCCGTACCTGGAAATCGCCCGGCGTGGTGGCGGTATCCACAGCTCTGTCCGCGATTTGCGGGGACGGAGCGACGACGACTTGTTTTCCTTGGCCGTGCCCCGACTCGCGCGACTCGCCGCAGGCGGCGTCACGACCGTCGAGATCAAATCCGGGTACGGGTTATCGGTGCACGACGAGCTCCGGTCACTGCGGGTCATCAAGCGACTCGCCGAGGCCGGTCCACTGCGGGTGGTGCCCACATGCCTGGCGGCGCATGAAATCCCCCTTGAGTATCGGGAACGCCCGGGGGGGCGCGACGCGTGGATTGCTGCGATCTGCGAGGAGGTGTACCCCGTGGTGCAGCGAGAGCAGTTGGCAGTTTTTGCCGACGTGTTCTGCGAGCCCGGCGTCTTCGGGGTGGAGGAGTCGCGCCAAGTCCTGGAGAGGGGGCGGGCGTACGGACTTCGTCCTAAGCTCCATGCGGACGAACTGCACGACGGGGGCGCGGCCGTGCTGGCCGCCGAGCTCGGCGCCGTCAGCGCGGATCACTTGGCGGCGGTGTCACCGGCCGGGATCGAGGCGCTCGCCACGAGCGACACGGTCGCGACGGCGCTACCGGCCACTATGTTGTTCCTGGGCACGGGGCGCCAGGCCCCCGCAAGGGCCTTGATCGACGCGGGGGCCGCCCTGGCCCTTGCCAGCGACTTGAACCCGGGGACGTCTCCGCTTCAGGCCTTTCCACTGCTACTCACGCTGGCCGTCAGCGAGCTCCGTATGCTGGCGGCGGAGGCATGGATCGCCGCGACGGTAAACGGGGCGGCAGCGCTGGGCCTCGCCAACGAGACGGGACAGCTCGCCGTTGGGTATCGGGCCGATGTCGCGATTCATGCGGTTGACGACTACCGGGCGTTGCCTTACTGGTTTGGCGAGCGTCTCTGCTGTGGTTCGTGGAGTGGCGGCCGTGCTTGTCACGTGACGCCCTGAGCCGTAGATAGCTCAGACGTTCGCGCGGCCGCGTTTCGGCTTTGACCAATCCCCATTTTCTGGAGCTCGACTCGAATTCATGTCCAACGCCGCGAAGCATCGAAAAAAAGCGGCTGAGTTCGAACAGCTTAAGCAGATCGACCGCGCTATCGCCGCCTACGTCAAGGCGATCGAGGAGAGTGAGTCGGTCGGTGAGGATGTCGACGTCGCCTTGTACAACAAGGTGGGCGATTTGGCGCTGCGGCAAGGGCGGGTGCCGGACGCGATCACGTATTACGAACGGGCCGTCGAGCACTACGCGACGTCCGGCCTGTTCAACAACGCCATCGCGCTCTGCAACAAGATCCTCCGTAACGCGCCTGGTCGCGCCAACGTGTACTTCACGCTGGGACGCATCTCGGCGCGCAAGGGGCTGCGCGGTGACGCGACTCGGAACTTCCTGGAATACGCGTCGCGGATGCAGCAGGAGGGGCGCATCGAAGAGGGGGTTCGGGCATTGGCCGAAGTCCTGGACCTCATGCCGGAGCTCAACGATGTCCGGACCATGGTCGAGGACTTGGCGGCACGCTCCGGGATCGCGCTCCCGCGCCAAAAGACTCCCGTGAAGTCCGACCGGGTGCTCACGCCAGTGGACCGCCCGGCTTTTCGCGATCAGAAGTCACAGCATCTGGTGTACTTGGACGTTGATTACCCCGACACCAGACGTCGTACGCCCGCAAGTAGCGCCCGCGTGCCGACGACGCCGCCGCCAGATGTGGTCCCCACCCCAGTCATCATTACGCCGCTTTCCGCCGCGCTGATTAGCGCGCCGAATGGCGATGAGATCGAGCCCGCATTACCAGCGTCGCTCGACGAGCGGACGCCCGAGCGCTTCCACAACGCCGCGAACGATCCGGCCGTGGTGCGGGCGACCACAACGCAGTCATCGTCGTTCGTGCCGACTGTCGCAATGTCGCCCGCCGCCACCATGGGCGAGCGGGATGCGGTCAGGCCGGTACCCCTTGAGTTGATCGTTCCACCACTCGCCGTACCGCCGGTGGCACCGCCGGTGGCACCACGGGTGGCACCGCCGACGGCGCAGCCGATGGCGCAGCCGATGGCGCAGCCGACGGCGCAGCCGACGGCGCCGCCGATGGCGCCGCCGATGGCGCCGCCGATGGCGCCGCCGATGGCGCAGCCGATGGCGCCGCCGATGGCGCAGCCAGTAGCCACGTATCGCGCCGAAGTTGACGAGGTCTCGGAACTGCGTGAACGGTATCGTCCGCCGTTCCGCATCGATCCGCACGATTTCATCCTGCCGGGCGAGTTGCCGCCGCTCCTGCTCGACGACGACGTCGTCAACGGGGGGCTCAGCGGTGCGACACGAGTTCCGGCACCGCGCCCCCACGAGCCGAGCGCACCCGACCTGTCGGACCGTTCGGCCACCAGCTCGGTCGGGGCACGTGCCGTTGCCGACGTCCGTCGTGTGGTGCCGATCAAGGCGGCCACGGACGTCGATGGTCCCCCAAGGCTGGAGACGGTTGGGCGTGCCCCGAACGCTGCTGGGGTGACGGCGTCCCCGTTCGCGATGGCGGACGACGACAAAGATGTCAGCGCGCGCGATATGGGGGCGGAATCGGCGACGCGACGCGCTGTCGCTGTCACGCCGGCCTTGCCCATCGCGGCGGTGGCTGAGGCGGCGACAAGTATGGCCTCGTCCCGGCGTAACTCGCTGCGGGCCGCCGTCACGCGCTTGCCGCAGAATTGGCTGTTGCGCCGTCGGCTCGCCGAGGCGCTGTTCGAGGCTGGCGAGCGCGATGCGGCGTTGGCCGAACTGGAGACCGCCCAGGCGGGCCTCGTCAACGACGGCGAGTTCGCGGCGGCATCCGACATTGCCGACGAACTCGTCCAAGTAAGTCCGGACCATGTGCCGTATCACCAGAAACGGGTGGAACTGGCCGTCCGTGCAAACGATCGGCAGCGGCTCCGCTTTTCGTATCTCGATCTGGCGGACGCCTTGGTGCGGATGGCAGGGGAGGGGCGCGCCCGGGCGGTGTACGCGCGGGTCCTCGAGATCGATCCGCACGACGATCGCGCGCGGGCCGCGCTGGGGACGGTCGCGCCGCCAATCCCCCCGGCGCCCCGCCCGGACGAGCGCTTTGTCGACTTGGCGGACTGGCTCCGCGACGACGACCAACCGGTGGATACCCGCATGCGGATGCGGGAGCCCGCGATCAGTGGTGACGAGCAAGCGGATTTTGAAGCCCTCCTCAGGCACTTCAAGGAGGGGGTCTCGCGTTCACTCGGTGAGGACGATTTCGAGAGCCACTACGACCTTGGCGTAGCCTTCAAGGAAATGGGGCTCCTCGATGACGCGATCGCCGAATTCCAGAAAGCCCTGCGAAGTCGCGCGCACAGACTACCGGCGTACGAGGCCTTGGGGCAATGTTTCGTGGAGCAGGGACGATTCCAAGTGGCCGCGGCGGTCCTGTCGCGGGCGCTCCACGAACCGGGTCTGGATGACGACCAGCGTGTTGGCGTCCTCTATCTTCTCGCATATTCGTGCGAGGCCCTGCAGCGCAGGGACGAGGCCCGTAGCTATTTTCAGCGCGTGTACGCGACCGACATCAACTTCCGTGACGTAGCCGCCCGTCTGGCGGCACTCGAGCAGGCATCCCGATGACGCTTTCCACGCGGACTCCGTCCGCGCTGGCTGCGGCACTGCGGGACATCCAAGCTCCTGTTCGCACCGACCTGACGGCGGTGGGGCAGGAGCTGTGGCGTATCGTCTCCGCAGACGTGCCGCTCGTCCAGAACGTGCAAGAGCACCTCATGGGGATGAAAGGCAAGCTCTTTCGCCCCACGTTGCTGTTGCTTTCGTCCAGCGTCGAAGGCGAATCGCCCCAGAAGGCGATCACCTTTGCCGCCATTATCGAGCTGATTCACCTCGCCACGCTCGTCCACGACGATGCCGTCGACCATTCTGTGCTCCGTCGCGGTATGCCGACCTTGAATGCGCTGTTCAGCCATCAGGTCTCGGTGATCATGGGCGATTTTCTGTATCTGCGCGCCCTTCGGGAACTCGTCACGATTGGCGATCTGGAGGCCATGCGGGCGATTACGTTCGCGTCGAACGAGATGACGCTGGGGGAAATCCGGCAGCTCGCCCAGTACGACGCGCTGTCCTTCAGTGAATCGGACTACGAAACGCTGATTCGCGCCAAGACGGCCGCGCTGTTCATGGCGGCCTGCGACGTGGGCGCCCAATGCGGCGCGCCCGTGCACCGTGCCGCACTGACGCGTTTCGGCGAGCGGTTGGGCATGGCCTTCCAGGTCGCCGATGATCTGCTCGACTACACCGAGCAGCAGGAGATGACCGGCAAGCCTAGCGGCCTCGACCTCAAGGAGCACAAGGTCACATTGCCGCTGATCGCCGCGCTTCGGGAGATGCCCGCGTCGGCGCGGAAACGGGTAGACGCGCTGTTCTCGTCGCCGGAGCCGGAGGATGACGCGATCTCCGAAGTCGTGAACATCGTAGGCGACCATGGCGGCCTCGATTACGCCCGCCGTCGTGCCGATCAGTATTCCCACGAGGCCGAAGAGGCGCTTGCCGAGCTCCCAGAGGGGCCGTCGAAAGCCGCGTTGATGGATTCGATCGGATACGTGGTCGAGCGTCGCTGGTAATGGCTAAGGGACCGTCGAAGCACCGCCCGGTGTTTCATCTGCTTGTCCTTGCCTCCGGCTTTGTCAGTGGCGGGCTGCTCACTCAGGTCGCCCGTCGATTTCTCCCCGCCGGCGCCGTCAAGGAGTTCATCACCACCGGGGTTACCCCGGCGATCGGTCCACTTCCCGTGGATCTGATTATATTGAAGTTTGCCGTAGGACCAGTCGCCCTGGATGTCTCCCTCTTGAGCCTCCTCGGGGTATTGATCGCTTATCTCATCGCGCGGTCCCTCTTTTAGGAGCGTTTCTCATGGGTCTACAGAATTTCGGGTTTCCGGAGATCATGATCATCTTGGTGATCGTGCTGCTCCTCTTCGGCGCCAAGCGCATTCCGGAGATCGCTGGCTCGCTCGGCAAAGGCATCAACGAGTTCAAGCGCAATCTCAGCGACGCACAGCGGCAGATCACGGAGGCGCCGCGTACTGAGCAACAGATTGCCCCAGGGACGCCAGTGCCCGCAGCCCGCGAAGAGGAACGTCCCGAGCCGAAGCGGTTGCTGCAGTAACCGAACGCGCAAACAAAGAGCCCCCGCGAGAAATTCTCGCGGGGGCTCTTTGTCTGTGCGCTGCGCCGTCCGGCTTCAGCTATCCGACTGCCGGCGAAGCTGCAAGAGCACCTGCGTCCGCCGGTCATCGACCTTGACGCGTTCGCGCAGGCCGGTGAGGAATTCGTCGACTTTCTGCTGACGCGCAGACTGCAGGAACTGCTGGCGCTGAATGGACTTTTCCGCTTCGAATGCCTGGCGGTTTGCTTCCGTGCGCGTATCGACGCGCATGACGACCATAGCATCAACGGCCTTGAACGGGCCTGCGACCTGACCGACGGGCGCCGCAAAGGCCGCACCGATGGCCGGCGTGAACTGACCCAATCCCGGGATCGCGTCGACTCGAGAAAATGGCGAGGATGTCTCCACCAGCAGCTTGCGCTGTGCCGCTGCCGCTTCAAGACTGGACGACTTCGCGGCCTGTGCCAGTTGCTCGCCCACTGGACGGAGCATCTCAACGCGCTTGTCACGGGCGAGGCGGCGGCGAATGTCTTCCTTCACCTCGGCCAAGGTCTGCGGGCCACCCTTGGCGATCGAGTCGAGCCGCGCGAGGTAGTACGCCTCTGGCGCATCGAACAGATCACTGGTCTCACCGGGGCGAACCCCGGAGAACGCCCACGCGCTCACGCTTGGCACGTAGCGGCCGGCAAAGGACAGGGGCTCTTTTTCGATGACCGCCGCGGAGGCCGCCGTAAGCCCGAGCGACTTGGCGGCTTCGTCGAAAGCCTTCGGGTCTTCCTGGCTTCCCGCCTTCGCGGCCAGCGAATCGGCCCGACGGTCGGTACGCGTGGCGCTCGAGTCGCTCTGGGCGATGGTGACCAGAATGTGCCGGAGATCGAGCGTGTCGCCCTTCCGATCATCCACGCGAATGAGGTGCCAGCCAAAAGGCGTCAATACGGGCTGCGAGACGTCCCCCACCTTGAGCGCGTAGGCGGCGTCTTCGAACTTGGGCGTGAAGCGGCCTCTGGGGCCCTTCCCAAGTGCCCCGCCGTTCAACGCAGAAACGGAGTCCGAGGACGCCCGCTTGGCCACGTCTTCGAACGTAGCGCCGCCAGTGATTTCCGCCCGCAGCGCGTCGATGCGCGTTTTGGCGGCGATGGAGTCGGACGCGGTGACCGCACGCGGGACGGTGAGCAGTGAAATGACCGCACGAGCCGGCTTCTCGAAACGCTTCTGGTTTCGTTCGAAGAACGCCGAAATCTCGCCGTCGGTGACGGTGACGGCGGTGTCGGTAAGAACATTTGTGCCGAGCACGACGTAACTCACCGTGGCACTGTCGTGACGGTCGCGATACACCTGCCAGAGGCGCTCGTCTGAGATATACGCACTGCTCGCAACCTGATCAAAGAGCTTCTGTTTCGGGATTTCATTGCGGTAGTACGCCTCGAGCCCGGTCAGCATTCCCGACTGGCGGGCCATGGGGCTGCTGAGCAGACGGATGTACTTCTGCATGTCGAACCGGCCGTCCGTCTGCAGATCGGGCGACTGCATGGCCTGCGGCGGCGGGGCCATGCGTGCCGCTTGAAGGATTTCGTCGTCAGTAACCGTGATGCCCCGACGCTTGTATTCCTGCTGCAACAGCAGATCCGTGACCAGTTCATTGAACGCCCGCTCTTCAAGCTGCTGGCGTTCATCGAGGGTGATGGCGCTGCCGAGCTGCTGCTGGCGCTCCTGTTCGAGCGCCGTGACAGCGTTTTGCCACGTGGTGAGGAGAATCTCCTCGCCATTGACCGTGGCGATGGACGTGGTGGTGGTTACCGGAGCACGACCAGCCAAGCCCGAGGTTTCGTACAGCAGGAAGCTGCCAACGAACGCCACGATGAGGATGATCCAGATGTACTTCGCGGCGCTCCGCATCGATTGCAGCACGGGGCGTGACTCCTTCAGTCGGGAAAAACGGGCAAACGGAAAGGCACACGGACCTCCGTGGAGACGGCCGTGTGCCGCAGAGTCGGGAAAGCTAGCCAGCGCCGTCAGTTAAAGGCAAGACACGACACGACTTCGCATCACCATATCACGATTGACTTCCTGCGGGTCCGGAGCGAAGAATTCCTACACGTCTCCGTACGCGCCTTTGGACACCTGCCGGAGGCCACCGGCGTGACTGGCGCGACGGCGCGGGATACCACCATGAGGACATCGCACGGATGAGTACTGCCGCCCGGATCGAAGAGCTCCGGAACAAGTTCGAAGAAAACCCGCGGCGCTATTTTGCGCCGCTGGCCAACGAGCTCCGGAAGGCCGGGGATCTGACGCAGGCCATCGCGTTGTGCCGCGAGCACTTGCCCAAGCAGCCCGGGCACATGAGCGGGTATATCGTGTTCGGCCAAGCGCTCTATGAAAACGGTGAGCTGGACAAGGGCCGCGTGGTGTTCGAGCAAGCGCTCGCACTCGATCCGGAGAATCTGATCGCGTTGCACCACTTAGGGCATATCGCGAGGCAACAGGGAGATGCGCCGCTGGCGCGTCGCTGGTACGAACGGGCGCTTGAGACCGATCCGCGGAATGAAGACATCGCGCACCAGCTGGCCGCCCTTGCCACGCCGGTGCGTCCGGTTACCACGGTACCAACGCCTCCGGTGGCGGCCCCTGCGGAGGTCGCTCCCCCAGGCCGTGCGTCTGCGGCGGACGAGGCGCTGGCGTTTCTGGACCACGGTGCCATCCCTGGGTGGAACGATCTTAGGGGCATCCCAACGCCAGACGTCGGCATGCGCTCGATTGATATTGACCGCGTGAACGACGCGTTGCGCACGCCGGGTCTGCATGCGTTTGTCGAGGGGGATATGCGTGCGCCGGCCTTGGAGCCTGTCGCGACTCCGGAGCTGGTCGATCTGAGCCTCGATGACCCGGCCGAACAGAGCGAAGCCGAGGACCTTATGCCAGAGCCGTTCGCGGGAGTCACCGACGAACCACTTGACGCATCCGCGCTGGTGGTGTCCGACGATCCCTTCTTCTTCGCAGATGACACACCCGTCGTGGCCGCCATGGCTGCGAGGGACGAGGCGGCCGAGCTGGTGGATCTCTCGGCGGATTTCGAGGAAGGACTGGTGACCGCGGAGTGGCCGGATATCTCCGAGTTTACGGGGCGTGTTCCGACACCGCGTTCGGTGACCCCCGCGTTCGTCGAGGTCACTCCCGATGCCGTGGCAGCCTTTGGGCGGGAGCCCCAGGATCCAATCGTCGCCGCGCTCCCCGCGCCGGAGCTGGAGGTGCTTGGTGATGACGCGGATCTCGTCGTTCCTCCGGTCCACTCCAAGGATACAGTGGACGGGGGGGGGAGCGTCCCTGAGCCGCGCGACGAGCCGCGCGACGAGCCGCGCGATGAACTGCCGTGGATGGCCGCTGCTGTTGCGCCATCCGAAGAGATGTCGGCGATCGCCGCCGCGTTCGAAGAGGATGCCCGTGCCGTTGGGGAGGTCGAGGGCGTCTCCGTCGCTCTATGGTCGGAACCGCCGGGGGTGATTGATCTTTCTGAAGAGGCATATGCCGACGTCGCCCCTGCAGGAACGCCCTCGGAGGAAGCACGCTTTGTCGACGTGTTGTCGACGGATGCAGACGAGGCATCGCCGACCGGAGAAGAGCCGGCGGCGCCGACGTTCGTCACCGAGACCATGGGCGAACTGCTCGTGGCGCAGGGCTTCGTGGACCGGGCGGTGACCGTGTACGAGGAACTCGTGCGGCGTCGCCCATACGATCCGGTCCTGTCGGCGCGTCTGGAGGAGTTGCGTCAGCAGCTCGGGCAGGCCCCCCCAGTTCGCGTCTACACGGCTGGTGAGCGGTATGCGGCGCTCGCCGCGCATCGGGTTCCGCGGCGCACGCCGCCGCGCGCGGCGACGCCGGTGGCCACACCGGTGGCCATGCAGGTACCGACGCCCGCGATTCCCACGCCGATACGGGCCGGTACCCCAATCCAGTCCGCGTCCCCTTTGCGCTCGGCGACGCCCAGCGGCCTTCCCGCGCAGGAAACCCTCGGAGCATTGTTCGGATCGGAGTCGGCGTCACACGACGACACCGCGGCACAGGCGTTGGCTGACGCGTTCGCGCCCGGTCTGCTGGACGTCGATCCCCCCGCGCATCCGGAGAGCTTTTTCGGCGCGACGGACGGTGGGCATGTTCCCCCTCCGGCGTACGGAACGTCGCGTCCGTCGACGCCCGTGACTCCGGTGGCGCCTGGTGCGGAGCAGGGGGGCGAGTTCTCCTTCGATCGCTTCTTCCCGGATCCGGCGACCAACGTGCAGCAGCTCCCGGCGTCGGACGAGCCCTCGGCGATCGAATCGGCTCCGCGTGCGAGCGATGACCTCGCGCAGTTTTCCGTTTGGCTCAAGGGACTCGGCAAGACGTGATTGTCGGTCTGCTCAACGGTCCCAACCTGAACCTGCTCGGTACGCGTGAGCCGTCCATCTATGGGACGGCAACGCTGCCGGACATCGTCGCGCGCCTCCACGCCGTGGCGGCCTCGCTCGGGGTCGCAGTACGTGAGGCCCAGAGCAACAGCGAGGGGGCCCTGATTGACCAATTGCACGCGTGGCGCGGGGTGGTGAGCGGCGTGGTGGTCAATGCCGGCGCCTACACCCATACCAGTCTTGCCCTGCGCGACGCCTTCGCTGCGACCAGTCTCCCCTTCGTCGAAGTGCACCTGTCCAATATCCATTCGCGGGAGCCCGAGCGGCGCCATTCCATGTTGGCAAGCGCGGCGATCGGAATGGTTTGTGGCTTAGGCGCGGATGGCTACGAGTACGCCCTCCGTGGTTTGGTGGGTACGTTGCGCGCGCGCGCGTGAGTGCGTAGCATCGCGCCATGCGCGACGATGCACCGATGTTCTCTGACCGCCGCTCCCAGCGACTGACCGCGCTCCGGGAGGCGCTTGGGAAGGCCGACCTCGATGGCCTGCTGGTGACCTCTCTTCCGAGTATCCGGTACCTGACCGGCTTTTCGGGGAGCAGTGCCTTGTGCCTTGTGACGGCCCTCGAGTGTGTGCTGCTCACCGATTTCCGTTACGAGACGCAAGTGGCGGAAGAGGTCTGGGCCGGCACCACCGTACGCATCGAACCCACGAGTCTGTGGGCGGGGTTGTGGCCTTCCCTGACGGCCCGTGCCGGGGTTGAACGCGTCGGTTTTGAGTCGGCGCACCTGCTCCATCGGGATTTTGCGCGGTTGCTGGAGCAAGGAGGGCGGTGGCAATGGCGCCCCACCAGCGATCTGGTCGAGGCGCTGCGGGCAGTGAAGGACGAAGGGGAGATCGCCGCAATCGAGCGCGCGGTGGCCATGGCAGAGGCGGCGCTCGACCGGACGCTTACCGAATTGACCCCCGGGCAGACCGAAACGGCCATCGCCGGACTCCTAGAACGGAACCTCCGGGAGCAGGGCAGCGAGGCGTTCCCGTTTCCGTCGATTGTGGCGTCTGGAGCGCGTTCGGCACTCCCGCATGCCCGCGCTGCCGACCGCGTACTCGCGCCTGGCGATTTCGTGCTGCTGGACTTCGGGGCGGTAGCGGATGGGTACTGCTCGGATATCACGCGCACGGTTGTCCTCGGCCGGGCCTCGGACGACCAGCGGGCGTTCCACGAGGTCGTGCTCGAGGCCAACTTGCGAGCGTCGGGCGCGGTTCGTGCCGGTATGCAGGGGATGGCTGCAGATGCGCTCGCAAGAGACTACATTGCCGCCTGCGGGCACGGAGACGACTTCGGACATTCGCTGGGCCATGGGATCGGCTTGGAGGTGCACGAAGCACCTCGCCTCGCCCGAACAATCGAAGCTCCCCTTGCCGCCGGTATGGTCGTGACGATCGAACCGGGCCTCTATCGCCCGGGCTGGGGTGGGGTGAGAATCGAAGACGACGTTCTTATCACGGACGTCGGGGCGCGGGTGCTGACCCGTTACCCCCGGCAGCTTCTCGAAATCGCCTGATCTCTGTGCTGGTGGCCCTCCGGGTCGCCGCGCGTTCCCCAGCCTTTCCCGCCATGATCGACCTGCGCTACGTGAAGAAGCTGATCGAGATGCTCGACGGCTCCTCGGTGGATTCCATCGAGATTTCTTCCGACAAGGGGATGAAGCTCCGCATCTCGAAGAGCCCGCAACAGCGTGGCGTTACGGTGGCGCAAGCCCTGCCGGCCCACGTGCCGATGGCCCCCCCCGCCGTGTTGCCTGCAGCGCCTGCAGCGCGTCTTCCCGACGAGGGGGGGACTCCGACGCCGAAGGCCGAGGCGCCCAAGTCCGCGGCCCTCGAGATCAAGTCGCCAATGGTGGGGACATTCTACACGGCACCGGAGCCGGGTGCGAAGCCGTATGTGATTGTCGGCGATCGCATCAGCAAGGGGCAGATCGTCTGCATCATCGAAGCGATGAAGATCATGAACGAGCTCGAATCCGAATTCGATGGAGTGGTGCGCGAGATCAACGTCTCGGACGCGCATCCGGTTGAATACGGCCAAGTGCTCTACCGAATCGATCCAACCGGCTGAGACATGACGACATGACGATGAGCTCCGGCGATGCTCTGGGCACCGCCGCGATGGCGGCATCGGCGACAGGCCTCGATCTCAAGGCTGTGCTGCAGCGGATGATACGGGAGGATGCTTCCGATCTTCACTTGAAGGTCGGGCGCCCCCCCACGTTGCGATTGCACGGGGTCCTCGTTCCTCTCGAGATGCCGCCCATGCGGCCTGAGGAATTGCGCTCGCTGGCCGAGCAGCTGTTGCCGCCGCCGCAATTGCGTGAATTCGTCGAGATGCGCGAGGCCGACTTCGCCATCAACGTACCGGGCATTGGTCGTTTTCGCGTCAATGTGTACCAGCAGAAGGGAACCGTCGCGTTCGCGTTACGCGCCATCGCGCACGCAGCCTCGAACATCCGCGATCTGAACCTGCCGCCGGTGCTCGAGCAGATCGCCATGCAGCCGCGCGGCTTGATCCTGATGACCGGTGTGACCGGCTCGGGCAAGAGCACGGCGCTCGCCGCCATGATCCAGTACATCAACGAGCGGCGTTCGGCCAACATCATCACGATCGAGGATCCAATCGAGTTCGTACACCGTGATGTGCGGTGCCACATCAATCAGCGAGAAATCGGTACCGACACGGCGTCATTCTCGCAGGCGTTGCGTCGGGTGCTGCGGCAGGACCCCGACGTCGTCATGATCGGCGAAATCCGCGACCTCGAAACGCTCGAAGTGGCGCTCAAGGCCGCCGGCACGGGGCACTTGGTGTTCTCGACGCTGCATACCACCGACGCCACGTTGACCATCAACCGCATGCTGTCCTTTTATCCGCCGCACCAGCAGAACGAAGTGCGCTTCGCCCTTGCGAGCGCCCTGTCGGCGGTCGTCTCGATGCGCTTGGTACCCCGCGCCGATCGGCCGGGGCGCGTGCCGGCGTGTGAGGTGCTGGTCAATACCGAGGCGGTACGCGATCAGATCCGCGACTTGTCGGCGGCGCTCAACATTCCCGACCTGATCAAGGAGGGAAGTGTGGCGTACGGCATGCAGAGCTTCGACCAGTCGCTCATGAACTGGTACTCCCGCGGCGTCATCTCGTACGAGAGTGCCTTGTTCAACACGACCAACCCCGCCGAGTTTGCGCTCCGTGTCCAGGGGGTGGACGGCGCCAGCGACACGGTGTTCTCGGGATTCAAGCCCGGCAGCGGCGTGAACTGACGCTCCCGATGGCCGGGGAGACTAGCTCAGTATCCATCGGGGCGGGCGATAGCGCGCCAGCCCCGATGTGGTATCGCCGACCGGGGGGACCTGTAAAGGGCTGGCGGTGAGGGCGAGTCCTCGCCACCATAGGGGATGTTCAAAAAGGTCCTGATCGCTAATCGCGGGGAAATCGCTCTCCGCGTCATTCGCGCTTGCCGAGAGCTCGACATCCAGACGGTCGCCGTGTATTCCGAGGCCGACCGCGAGTCCTTGCACGTTCGCTATGCCGATGACGACGTCTGCATCGGCCCGCCACCAGGACGCGACTCGTATCTCAAGATTCCGCGGATCATCGCCGCCGCCGAGATCACCGGCGCCGACGCCATCCATCCGGGCTATGGCTTTCTCGCCGAGAACGCGGAGTTTGCGGAAACCTGCCGCGCCTCCGGTATCGCGTTCATCGGACCGACGCCCGAGCAGATCCGCATTATGGGCGACAAGGCGTCTGCCCGTCGCGCCATGCAGGAAGTGGGGGTGCCCATCGTGCCGGGGTCGCCGGGCCCGGTGGAAGATCCCGAGG
>VYKS01000183.1_pt1 | contig 36992 bp, 24 predicted proteins | sample 5114511 | NCBI WGS metagenome assembly VYKS01 (sample SAMN12291795, study PRJNA351875) | freshwater metagenome | isolation source: freshwater lake | place: USA: Michigan, Gull Lake | collected 2011-07-05 | reverse complement strand
GATTCGGCTGCTCCGGCCGCCGCCCCGGCCGCTGATTCGGCCGCCCCGGCCGCGCCGGCCGCCGACACGACCAAGCACTAAGCTTCGGCGTTCGGTAGTTGAAGGGCCCGCTCTTCGGAGCGGGCCCTTCTCTTTTGTCTGGCAACTGAGCTCGGAGATCTGAGTGCGCTGCGCTCAGTCTGAGCGCTCAGCACTCAGTTCTCAGGAAAAGGCAGCGCGAGCGTGGTAGCCCCGATCTCCCCGTCCCCAGTCTGCACCACCACCCGGTTGCCAGGTTCGACTTCGCGGCGGATCATGGCCATCGCGATGTTCCCTAGGCGGGGTGAGATGCCCGTACTCCGCACGTCCCCCACGTCCTTGCCGTTGGCGTCGAGGACGCGGGCGTGCTGGGGCAGGGGCGCGTCGCCGATCAGCCCCCGCAGGTGTCGGTTCACATGGCCGCGGAAGTGTACGCGGGCGACGGTCTCCTGACCCGTGTAGCAGCCTTTGGTGAAGGAGATCGCGCCGAGCGTGTCGAGGTTGGCTTCCTGCGGAATGGTGTTCTCGTCCATGTCGATCCCGAAGGCCGGGCGGCCGCCTTCGATGCGCGCGATGTTCCAGACGGCGCGTGAGGCGCGGCGGCGCGTGGAGACTTCGAGACGTTCCCGCACCAGCGCCGTATCGCGCGCGTCGGCAATGATGACAAAGCCTGGGAGACTTCCCAACACGGGGGCGCGCACCAGGCGCACACTCAGCGGACCAATGTTCCACATGTCATGGGACCACACCGACCACGCCGAGAGCCCCTGTACCGTGATGCCGCCCAGGTCGTCGACCGGGTGAGACGCACCACCGAGATTGGCGACCGCCTGCGCGGCGTTGGTGCCGTACACCATCCACGTGGCCCACTGCTCCGATTCGTCGGTGACCTTGGCCAGTCGCGGATTGATGTACTTGCGGGCAAGGTCGAGCCACGCGGGCGCGCATTGGCGCTGCACCGTCAGCATGAAGCGGTCGTCGGCGGTGCGCCCGATGTACATGTCGCACACGACCTTGCCCTTTGGGGTGAGCGCGATGGCGTGCATGCCCATCCCGACGGCAAGCTGACTGACGTCGTTCGTGACGAGCCCGTTGAGCGCCTCCATGGCCTTGGGGCCTTGAATGCTGCTCCAATGGTTCATGGCTTCAAACCACGCCGCATCGCGCCGCAAGTCGAGATAGGCCTCGACGTCGTCGGCAGACAGCGGCTCGGGATACACGAGAGCCGGCTGTTCGTGCGCTGCGCTGATGGTGGAATCGCTCACGAGGGTTTCCGCTGCGCGACGAATGATCGCGGCTTGAAAGGCTGGTCGATACCTGAGCAGTCAGAACAGTGAGTCCACTGTCTTTGCGAAGTGTAACGCGCAGGCAGATACACTCCAAGCCGTTCGCACACGTTACCAGACGATAGCGTCTTGTACGAAGGGTGCCGCGGCCGCTGCCGTGTCGTTATTCGTTTCGAACGCGGTACGCTCACTTACGCTCACACCCATGTTCAACAGCCTGGCATGAATGGCCTCCCAGCTGCGCAGCAGCGACGCGCCGGGCGCCCGCGGAGCATCATCGCTGCACCGCAACAACGACACACTGGTCTCGAGACCAGCGAGCACCAACAGCGGTTCAACATCGCGCCGTTCGCTATCGGCACGCATCACAATGCGGCCGCCACGCGCCGCCGTGTCATGCACGCGTTGCAACACGCGCTGATCGAGCGGAACCCCATGCTGCACCAGCGCGCGAAAGCCACGATGCGCGCGCAACGCGATCAATTCGGGGAGCGTAGGGTCACTCGCGGCCTGCACCGGAAACAACGCGAGCGAGGTCTCGAGCAGCGTGCGCCCGGGCAAGACCGCCATCACCGCGTGCGAATCCAGATGCTCGCGCTCGGCGGCCGCGGCATCGACGAGTGCATGTGCGCGCAGAGGAAGCGTGGAAGCGAGAACACCGTCGAACGCGAAGACAGATGCGAGCAATGAGGGGGAGAGGTCAGAGGGAGAGCTCACAACTCGGAACTCAGTTCCGGATAGGTGTGAGCTGCCCGGTCGCTTTCGCAAAATCCCGGGCTTGGCGCGGATTGATCACCACGACCGGTAGCCCCTTGGTCTGTCCCGAGTCTGGTTGAAAGTTGGGTGGTGCCTGCATACTGCAGCGTTGATCCCTGCCAGGATTCACCCCCCAATAGGAGACCCCCCCAAGCCAAGAGTACGAACGACATCGCCCGTCCACCAGTCGCCGACGCCCACCCCCAGCGCGGAGCCCGCGCCGGTGGAGGCCAACAGTCTGGCGTTGTCTATGATTCAGGCGCTGATCCCGTTGGGCCTGTAGGCGGTGGAGACGCCTTGCTGCAGGAAGTCCGCGCGCTCGCGGGGCCGCGCTGCGCGCATGCGGATGGCCGCCCGGCCATCGCGCGCTGGGGCTCGCAAGCGGGGTCGGTGGTTCTCGCGGACCAGCAGGTGCCGATCCAGGTCCCGCGCGTGCGCAACCGCGCCACGAACACGGAGGTGCCCTTGGCCACCTACGCGCCGTTGCAGACGCCGCGCGCGCCGGATGTGGGCCTGTTCCGGCGCGTGCTCGGCGGGCTGTCCGGTCGCGACGACGAGGCGGCGGCCGAACCGGTGCCGGAGGCCTTCGGCCTGACCACGTCGAGCGTGTCGCGGCGCTTCGTGCGCGCCAGCGCGACGGCCCTGCAGACCCTCCATGAGCGGCGGCATGACGACGCCGAGTGGCTGGTGCTCCTGCTGGACGGGAAATCGTTCGCCGACGATCAGGTCGTGATCGCCCTCGGCGTCACCACGACGGGCGAGAAGCGCATCCTGGGCCTCGTGCAGACCGCCACCGAGAACACGCGGGGGTGCGCCGCCTTCCTGCGGGAAGTACGAGCGCGGGTTCCAGACGCCCGCCGGGCTGCTGGTGGTCCTGGACGGCGCCAAGGGGCTGAGCGCCGCGGTGCGTGAGGTGTTCGGTGAGCGCGTGCCGATCCAGCGCTGCCAGTGGCATAAGCGCGAGAATGTCGTGAGCGACCTGCCCAAGACCCAGCAGGCGCTCTGGCGGCGCAAGCGGCAGGGCGCGTACGCGAAGTCCACCGACGGTGAGGCCCAACGGGCCCTGCGGCCGCTCGTCACGGAACTCGAAAAGCACAACGTCTCCGTCGCGCGCCGCCTTGAGGCACCATTCCAAGTTTCAACTAGCCTCGGGACACTCCCGGTAGCCCCGCCGTCGCCAACGCACTCGCGGCGACCGCTTCATACCCGCCCGTGGCGTCGAGCACGATCAGCGCGGGCGGCGCCTCGCCCCAGCGCGTCACGAGGGACCGCGCCCACTTCGACGTATTCACGACCGTGAACACCTCAACCGACGGTCGCACGGCCACGACCAATTCATCCTTCGCGACATCAATCCCCACAAATATCCCGCATCTCCCGTGGTGAGAGCAAACGATCTGATCGGCTGTCCTGGTCTTGTATGCTGGCTCGCAGAAGCGGCCCCCTGCAGCTGTTCGGGCTCGCGGATCACTTTAGCAGGGCTCTGGCTCACGCGCGGTGTGGAACACCGAAAATCGATCGAGCTACCTGCTGAAGAAGGATCTACCGACAGATCACCTCAGAGCGAGATACAAGATGCCCGGTGAAAGCGAGTTGAGAGGTGCGACCACTTCGTCCGCGCGTATGTGCCTCCAACGGGCGCTGCGGGGACAGCGGCGGGCCGCGCCTTCCCGCCGTTACGCGGTAACCCGATAACCCGTAATCCATAACGCCGTTTCCATCTCCCACCCTCACCTCGCTATCGCCGGCCTCAGATCCCCGATCTCCGTCCGCCAACGCTTTCGCTTGGAGTTGACGCGGCGGAGCGTGGGCGCGCTTGATTGCAGAGCGGTAACAATTTCCTGTGCTGCCTTCCCGCGACGTCGTTGCCTGAAAAGACTTACGCATGCCGTCACCTTTACGAACGCTTCTGCCCGTGGTGTGTGCGTTGCTCCTCGGGTGCGCCGATACCCCCGTCTCACCGCCGCCGGTCACTACCTGTGCGGCGCCAATTGCCCTCCGGGTAGGGGAGGTGCGGGAGTTCAGCGGCAGTTCGGCGCTCTCTTGCCTCGTGGTCGCGGCAGCGGAGGTTCCCAGCGACGTGCTCTTCATCACGGCCAATGCCACGCCCACGCAGGACGACCTACGGGAGTACCTGGTCCGCGGGACGCTTGGGTCGCCCACTGCCAACGCTGCGATGACCCCTTCTTCGGCTGCGCTGGCACACGTGGCAGCGAGGAGCCATGCGTTCCGGGTCGACCGTGCGGCCGGCGCCGATTCCGTGTTCGGCAGCACAGTAGAACACGCGGTGCGCCTGGCGGAACGCCGACTGCTCGGGAATCACTCGCTCTCGGCGCTTGCCGCCAGCTCGCAGCGTGACCTCGCGACGAAGGCTCGGGCAGGCCTTGCGTCTCAGACCACGTCCGCGCCGGCCATCGGTGATACACTTCCGTTCAGGGTCGGCAATGCCGATGCCACGAATCTCTGCACGAATTTCACCACGGTGCGCGCCGTGGTGAAAGCGCTCGGCCGTACCGCGACGATTGTTGCGGATGTGAACGCGCCTCCCGGTGGGTTTACCGACGCGGACTATCGGGCGTTCGCCCAGGAGTTCGACGCGATCACCTTTCCGACCGTGTCCGGTTGGTTTGGCACGCCAACAGACATCAACCGTGATGGGCGCATAACGATCCTGTTCACCCCGGAGATCAACCGGCTCACGCCGCCCGGCTCCTTAGGGTTCGCCAGCGGATTCTTTTACGCGGGCGACCTGCTGGCTCGCGAGATCCCGTCGCAGAATTATCGCTGTCCGGCAAGCAATGAGCAGGAGATACTGTATCTCCTGACGCCAGATCCGACGGGTCAGGTGAATGGCAATCGCTTTTTTGTGGAACCGGTGCGCGAATCGGCGCGCGGGACCATGGCCCACGAGGTGCAGCACATGATCAACCAGGGTATCCGTCAGAGCGCAGCCACCGGCGCTACCCGCGAAGTGGATTGGCTGAACGAGGGACTCTCGCACTTTGCGGAAGAAGTCGTGGGGAGAGCGTCACGGGGATATGGCGATGGGCAGCGACTGAACTGGAACAACCTGCAGTCGGACCTGGACGATTTCGATTCGTATTTCCGTCAGAACCTGCTACGACTGCGGCTTTGGCTCGATCGCCCCGACCTCGCCTCGCCGATCAGCGCGCGCGCGGGGTCAGAGCTGGCCCCGCGTGGGGCGGCGTGGGCGCTGGTGCGGTTCTCCGTGGACCAATTTGGCGGTACCAATCCCCGGGCCTTCACGCGGGCGCTTGTCGCCGGCCCGCAGGTTGATGTGGCCAACCTGGTCGCGAGAACGGGCGTGGCCTTTGATAGGGTGCTGCCCGGCTTCCTGGTGGCAAGCTACGGGGACGTGGCCTCGCCCAGCGTGGGTGCGGCCTACCGATATGCCAGCCTGGATATGCGCAACATCATGCAGGAGCTGAACGGGGGCATCTACCCGCTTCGTCTTGCGGCGTTGCCGACGGACGCGCTTTCACGTTCGTTGTCGGGCTCCGGCAACTACTTTTTCGTGTCGCGCGCTGCCCGCGCACAACCCACCACCTTTCGCATGCTCGATCCGGCAGGCGGTCCAATCGCCTTTTCCGGAGCGCGGGTCTACGTCACCCGGCTACGCTGAGGCGCATTGCACCGCGCAGAGTCGCATTAGCGAAAGAGGTTGAGGTCGACCGTTCGGGTAAAGTTCCCCTCGGCGTCGACCAGGTAGAGCAAGACGCCGAGGTAGTCGCTCCACTCGCCGAGGCCGGGGCGGAAGCCGAACTGCGTTTCGACCGGGCCGATAATGCCGGCGGGCAACGTGAGGAGACGATCAAGTTGGCCGTCGGTGGAGGCAAGAATGCCATCGCGTGCGAGATACACGAGGAACGCGCCAACATAGTCGCGGTTTGGATCTTCGACGGATGCCTTCACACGGATGCTTCTCGTACCCTCAAGCACCGCGTTGAAGTCTGCGGAAACCGGCGCGCGCGTCGAAGCACTCGGCGGCAATGGTACTTCAACAATCGGGGAGACATTCCCGCGATCATCGTCCACCCACACGGCCAGGCACCGGTTTGCCAGATTCGCATCCGGGAGATTCAGGTCGTATGCCCCAACGATCACGGCGGTGTCGCGGCGCGTGACGTTGGCAGCGCCACCGTAGCCACTGCGTAGCAGCCCGCCCGTTGGGAGAATGCTCCGGCGATTGCAATCGGTGACGTCCACGAATGAGCGGGTGATGTCGCCGTCTGGATCGGTCGCGCGAATCACGTAGGCGATCGATCCGTTGGAGTAACTGCCATTGAGACGCACAATGCGCGGCCGTCGTGCCGCCTCCGCACACACAATGCGATATCGAACGAGCGCACTGCCGCGAGCCGAAATGGTGATGCGAACCGATTCGCCCCCTTCGCTGGTCACCACACAATTGGGAGCGATCAGTCGCAACGTCACGTCATATGTGCCCGCGGCGAGGTCGGCGAAGCGCACCGTGTCGTTTGAGGCGATCACACGCGCGCGTCCCGACGCCGCGGAGTCCGCACGGGTGACGGAGACCACGTAGTCCGGGTCCGCCGTTTCCCCGTCGGTGCCAGTGATGACCGTCAGCCCGGGATCGCACGAAATGAAGAAGCGAACGAGGGAGGTGTTGGTGTTGGGCGGTACGACAATCCCTTGCGCCAAACCGTTGCGCACGGTGCAGGTTGGCGGCACATCGGAGATATCGATGCGGTAGGAGGCCGCCGGCACGCTAAGTATGGTGGTGTCCTTCTGCGACGCAATAAAGGTCGTATCGACGCCAATTAGGCCCGACGTTTCGCGCACGCGGAAGCTGAACGGCCGACCCGTGGAAATTTCGGGCGTGGCCTCAACGAACAAGACGACCGCCAGGTAGGGCGGTCCTTTGCCACTCACCTCGGTCACGCCGGTGGTGCACCCGGGGAGCGAGAGCACCGCGAGCACCGCGACCATCCATCGGAGCAGGGAGACAGGGAACATGATGTATTCAATATAACGAAACCGGGGGTGCGCCATAGCGGCGCACCCCCGGAGCACTGCAATCGTCACGCCGACAATCGCGTCGGCCGCTTTTCAGGCCTCAGCAGATCGTAGCCCGACGCCATCGGTGGCATTACGGCGTGGCGGCGCTCTGCCAGCCGTGGGTCCAGCCGGCGTACCACGGGATGTTGCTCTTCGTGGCGTTCACGGCCTCAACGGCACCGACGTAGTTCGCAGAAGTCATGAAGAAGCCATCGCTCGGCGGCGTGGCCGCCGTGCCGAAGGCGGCAGCTGGACGATAGTCCGGCACGATCACGGACAGCGGCGCCAGGAGCGGCGAGCTGGCCAGGATCGAGTTGCCGTTCGCTGCCAGAATTGTGGCCGGCGTACCGCACGGCCCGCTGGTCGGACCGTTCGAGGCGTTTGCGGCAACCGTCGAGTTCTTGAACTCCAAGAAGCCAGCCGTCTGGAAGCTCGTGCAGGTCGTGGCATCACGGAACTCGAAGGCGTTGGTGAAGCCTTCAATATGGAAGTTGAAGTACTTCGGCCGCGCACCACGGCGCACGAGCATACCGCGGTTCTGGCTTTCGGCGACGCCAGCGCGGTTGTTGCGCAGGCCGACCAGCGTGACGTTGTACACTGCGGGCGTCGCGCGCGGCGACGAGTCAAAGCCAGTCGTCGCGTTGTCGTTCTCGAAAGCGTTGTCGCTGTCGAGCGGGTCATGCTGGGTAATGATGAACTGCGTCTTGCCGTTCCAGCCGAACGTGTAGTCGAGCGCGTCGTCGGAGGTCGCCGTCATGTAGAGGTACTTCATGTTGACGGTACCACCGAACATCTCAATCGCGTCGTCCAGGCCCGCGTGCACCTGAATGTGATCGACCGTCGTGCCGCGGCCGACGCCGTACAGCGCCAGTCCGTTGAGCTCGTTCTCGGCATTGAAGCGGAAGCCGGGATAGTCGAGCACGAGGTAGCTGTACGTGCCGCTGTTGTCGTCGTCGTTGCAGCCACCGTACGTGCCGGCGCTGCCTTCCGCCGCGGCTTCGCGGCAACCACCGGTAGCCGCACGGCCCGCAATGATCGGGCTGGACAGCGAGCCCGTCTCGTTGACGGACGCGTTGCCGAGCACCGAGATACCACCCCAGCAACCCTTGAAGCGCGGCGTCTCAGCGGCCGGAACGCCACCCGGGCCTGCCGGCTTCTGGGTGCAGGTGAAGGTGATCGGCTGGACCGCCGTGCCGACCGCGTTCATGCGGCCGTCGCGAGCCACGACGAGGTATGCACCCGTGTTGCCGATGGCGCGGGCGCCTTCGACACGCGTGCCAGCCTGAATCGTGAGCGTCGCGCCGTTGGTCACCGTGACCTTGCCGACCAACTCATAGATGTTGTTCGACGTCCACGTTTGGCTGGTCGTGATGTCGGCGTTGACGATCACGCGGTTCGACACCGGCGTCACCGGACGGCCCGGGATGACTTCACCCGCGACCGGCTGGTTCTGACCAACGCCTTCGTTGACGATCGCCAGCGCGTCGTTGATGTCGATGAGGCGGGTGCCATTGGCCTCGACGCCGGGAGCATTCGGATCGCCGGCTTCGCCGATATCCGGGCCGGTGTACCCGGGAGCGTCGAGATTGAACGGCGCCACGTTGCCCGCCACGACCGCGTCCACGCGGCCCTGCGGACCGGTGCCGTCGGTGCCGACGATCATTTCGTTGCCGCCAACCGAGACGTTCACGACGTACAGCGCGTCGTTGATGTCGATGACGCCGTCGCCGGTCGCATCGCCGTACTTGAGGCCATTGATGATGTTGCCGGGTTCAGCCGCAACGTGGTTCGGGGACATCGCCTCGTACCAGTCGCTGATCGTCATCGGCGCCGCCGCAACCGGTGCCTGCAGGTTGCGGTTCACGACGAAGCCCGGCGCCATGCGCGCGTCGACGCTCTGGACCATCGCGCCGTTGATGCCGGCCGCCTGCACGTCGAAAGAGACCGAGGAGGCATAGCCCTGGCCGACCACTTCGAACACCAGCGCGGACGAGCGCGTGATGTTGGCCGGGTTGAGGAGGCCGACGACGATCTCGCCCGAGTTCGCATCGGTCGTGTTGACCATCATGATTTCGTTGCTGCTCTCGTCGCGGACCTGACCGCGGAAGCGGAGCTGCGCCGGGTTGAAGCGAAGAACGCCCTGCACGGCGCCGATGGGCGCACTGGACGTGTTTGCGATGGCGATTGCAATGAGGTCGCCCGAACCGGCGGTCGGGGTCGAGAGCTCAAGCGCAAGCGACGGAACAAGCTGCTCGAGACGCGCCTGCGGAGCGGTCTGGAGGTTGCTTGTGTCGCAAGCGGCGAGCACCCCAACCGACGCTACAAGGGCGTATCGGATGATGCGTGAGTGGAACTGCATGGGTCGCTAATCTCCGGAGCGGTCTTGAAAGTAGTGGGGAGGTCACCCACGGGGCCCGGACACTCCGGGCTCCCGTGGGGACAACGGCTATGCGTTACGGAACGGTGATCGCGGCAGGAGCGGTGATGACCGTCTGCGACAGGATGTTGTTCTGCGCAGGCGTGCCACCCTGACGGCTGGCCGCCGTGATGGTCAACGTCGGGGTGATCTGGCCCGAGAAGCCAGTCGGGATGTTGAACGTGAACGCGACGACATCGAAGGCGCCCGTCTCGAAGTTCGGCGAAACGGCGCCGTAGGCGAAGTTCAGGCTATTGGCCGAGAAGTTCTGCGAGCCAAAGTCGAACGTCGACGTGAACTGGCGGCTCTGGAAGGTCAGGTTCGGACCGACGCCAATGGTACCCTGGAGAGCGACGGCCTGCAGGGCCTGCACGTCCCAACGGACCGTGATCTTGACCTGACGACCGGTCGGGCCGGTGTTGGTGATCGCGCCGTAGGTCAGGCTAACCGGGTACTGAGCCGGCGGCGGCGTGCACGTCAACACGATGCCCTGGCCAGTGAGGCCGGCCGTGGTGAAGCCCGTGTAGGCGATCGGGCCCGGGTTGGTGCAGTTGGCCGGTACGTTCGAGAGCGTCAGGACACCGGTGCCAACCAGGGCCGGCACATTGGCGATCGAGAAGGCACCCGTGGTCGCAGCCGTGGTCACAGCCGTCGTGGCCGCGCCACCCGTCGGAGTCGCCGTGATGCTCACGTTGGCGATACCGCCGCCGAGGCTGCTGGTGACCGTACCAGCGATGGAGCCGGTCGGCACGTTACAGACGATCGCGGTGAAGTTCGCGGTCGCGGTGCCAGCTGAGGCAACGGTGACGTTCTGCGTGGCAGGGGTGACGCAGAAGCTCGGCAGGCCGGTCACGCTGATGATGCGCGAGCCAGTCGCCACGCCCGGAACGGTGTAGGAACCGTTCGCCGCGACAACGGCCGAGAAGCCGCCCGACACGTTGACGGTCGCACCAGCGAGGCTGACGCCCGACGGCGACGTCACCGTACCGGACACGGTGCCCGGCGGAATCACGCCGGCGTTCTCGAGGTCGGCGGCCAGGATGACCTTGACGCGGAAGTCACCGACCGTCGGGTCGATGTCGAAGCCGACCTGCTGCGTGGACGACGAGGCGAGCGGATCGATCGAGCCGAACGACTCATAACGGAAGCAGTCGTTGTCCGAGGGGAGACAGTTGCTGTCGTTGAAGAAGTTGTGCGGGTTGCCGTTCCAGTTGGTGCTGGGCACGACGACGCCGAAACGCGGCGACGACACGACGATTTCGTTCGTCGTGCTACCCTGGCCAACGCCACCGGAGGTGGTGGTCACGGTGATTTCAAACGGGAACGCCTGCACGCCCGTCACGCCAGCCGGCGGGGTCGGGAACGTGGGCGTGATGAGCTTGATGCCCTGGAGACGGTTGTTGATCGTGACGTCGAACGTGATGCGAACCTTGCCCGGGATGAACGCGCCAACGGCGCTGGCATTGAAGTTCGACGTGCTGATGTCGATCACGTCAGCACCGAGCAAGGACATGTTCCGGCCATCGCCCATGCTGATGTTGCGGCTGGCGGCCGAGAGCGGCGAGTTGATCGTGGAGGCCGTCGGGTTGGTGACGGTGACGGTCTTCCTGCCGGCGTTCACGTTGAAGACGAACGCTGCGCCGCGATACTGCGCGGGAATCGGCGGGTTGCCGGGAAGCACGGGAGCGACAGGCGCGGACGCGGTGTCGGAGCAAGCGGCCAGCGCAACCATCGTTGCGGTGGTGGTCAGTGCGGCAGCGCGCCGAACCAACGTGGAGAAACTGAACATCGTGAAAACCTCGCGGGAGAGTGGAGACTGGAGTCCTTCCCTCTTATCCGTTCGGCGACCCGACCAGCATGACCCGTCACGAGAATTCTGATTTGAGGGCGACCCAAATGCTCGATGCGCAAGGCACGGCAAGGTGGTCGTGAGCTCGTGAGACGGGCGTTAGCTTCGTGGTTTTGCGTCGCTGGCTTTCGCCAGCTTTGCCATTGACGAGCGTAAAAAAGTGGAGTTCGACGCGAAGACGTCGAGCACAGAACATTGCACATCATGATCAAAAACGCACGGGTCAGGAATGTACCGAAATTGTCGAAGGCCTTTGCACGATCGTTGCACAATTTTGTGTAACATCGAACGGCGAAACCTTTCGTAATTTCTAACAACACAACTCTCGATGATAGTTCCGCTACGAACGAGCGCAACGCGTTACACAATGTGAAGCTATTGAGCGTGCGACATTATCAAATGCTGCACAACACACCTGTCGCTACTGGTTCCATCACACACGAACGCCCGAAGCCATCTGGCTTCGGGCGTTCGTACATCGCGTTGTCCGGTACCTACACAGTCGCCGTGACTACGGAATGATCAGCGGCGCCGGCGGTGTGACGGTCGTCTGCGTGACGATGTTGTTTTGCGCAGCCGTGGCGGCACCTTGGCGCGAGGCCGCGGTGACCGTGAGGGTTGGCGTAATGGTGCCAGAGAAGCCGGTCGCGATGTTGAAGGTGAACGCGACGGCGGTGAACGTGCCCGTCTCGAACGATGGCGAAACGGCCGCGTAGGCGGCGGAGAGGACGGCCCCGGCTGTTCCCGCACCGGCGACATTCTGTGACCCGAAATCGAAGTTCGACGTGAACTGACGACTCGCGTAGGCCAGCGCCGTCCCGTTGAAGCCGAGGTTGAACTGGAGGGCCACCGCCTCAATGCTGCCAACGCTCCAGCGCACCTGAATCTGCACCCGACGGCCAGTGGGACCGCCAGTCGTGATCGGCCCGTACTCCAGGCTGACGGGGTAGCCAGCAGCTGGTGGTGTGCACGTCACAACAATGTTCCGCGTCACAGTCTGCCCGGCGACAAGCCCGGTATACGACTGCGCCGCAGGAACGGTGCAACCGGCCGGCAATGTGCCGACGGCGATGCTGCCGTCGCCCGCCGGTACATTGCCGATGGTGTACGCTCCCGTCGACGAGGTCGTCACGGCCGCCAGTGCCGTGCCACCGGTTGGGGTCAGGGTAACCGTAGCGCCGGGAATGGCGCTGCCGTCGGACGCGCGCGTGACGACGCCACTCACCGTACCGGTGGTGGTGGTCTGGCAGGTGACCGCGATGTTCACCGTGATGAATCCGCCCCCGGCTACGCCGGTGTACGCCTGCGGCCCCGGGTTGGTGCACCCGGCCGGCAATGCGCCAATCGTTATGCTGCCGCCTCCCGTCGGGACATTGCCGATGGTGTAGGCTCCGGTCGCCCCGGTCGTCACAGCCGCCAGCGCGGTGCCACCCGTTGGCGTCAGGGTGAGCGTGGCGCCAACAATCGCGCTGCCATTCGACGCGCGCGTAACGACACCAGTCACCGTTCCGGTGGTGACCGCCTGACAGGTCACGGAGACGTCGACCGTCACGCTGCCCCCGGACGCCAGACCCGTGTACGGCAACGAACTGGGAAGCGTACAGCCGGTCGGAACCTCGACCAGCGCGACCGTACCCGCGCCCGCGCCAGTGCCGGTGCCAATTGGCACGTTGTTGACCACATAGCTGCCATCCGCACTTGTGGTCACGGGCGCGAGGGTCGCGCCACCGGTCGGCTGCACCGTCACCTGAGCGCCCGAAATGCCAGCCCCTCCGCCGCTCCGCGTGACCCGGCCTCGGAGCGTACCCACCGGCGCACCCTCGGTCGCGCAAACAACAGTGAAGTTCGCTGTCACGGTCGCGTTCGCGGTCACGGTCACCGACTGGGCAGCGGGCGCCGTGCACCCCGCGGGTAGCGCACTCAGCGACAACGACCGCGTACCCACTGCGACACCGGCAATCGTGAAGGCGCCGGTCGAGTTGGTGGTGGCAGACCCGCCACCCGCAACACTCACCGTCACCCCAGACAGCGCGCCGCGCGTCGGTGACGAGACGACACCCGACACGGTCCCAACGGACGCTCCGGCGGAGGTCACGGTTACCGACAAATCGCGTGAATTACTGAGGCCCCCGTTGTCGGTGACGGTCAGACGCACCGTAAATGTGCCCGCTGCGGCAAACGTGTGGGACACATTCGCCCCCGTCGCGGTGCCGCCATCGCCAAACGTCCACGCGTACGTGGTGATACTACCATCCGGATCCGTTGAACCAGAGCCAGAGAAGGAGACTGGCGTGCCGGCGACCGCAGTCGGCGGGCCGGTGATTGCCGCCGTCGGCGCCTGATTGGGCGCACCGCCAGCTGTGACGTTGAGCGTCGCTTCCGATACCCGCGCCCTATTGTTCAGCAGCGTTCCCTGGGGTGTGCGTACGTCGCCAAGGACTGTGGAGGTCGTCACCAATGAGCCCACGGTACCGATCACGGTGTACCACGTGCGCACGATGTCGATGTTGCCGGTCGGGCCCTCAGCACCCTGCGTTACCGCCTGGAAATCAACCTGTCCGGTTCCCGGCGCCAGGGTCAGATTGTCGAATCCTCTGGTCGTCCTGGCGCTGTCGTAGCGGACAACGTTCCGGTCGAACCTGATGGTCGTGCTCGCGATGCCGCTGGCCTGCTGCGTGGGCTGGGCCGACAGATCGAGTGAGGTGAGGAGGGAAATCCTGTCACCCGGACGAGCGCTCGCCGTCGACCACCGGTGTCGCAGCACGAACGGCCGTCCTACCGTATCAACGGGGATAACCGGCTTGCGACAGGTCAGCGAGAATCGGACGGTGTCCACCGCCAACGCCTTCGGCTTCAGCGCCTGATTTCGCTCGCCGTTCAAGACGCACGGGGGGTCGATACCGCCAATACTGACCTCGTAATCCCCAGGACGAAGGTTGTCGAACCGAACGCTGCCGGGAGCGCCGGTCAGGACTTGCGTATTGAAATAGCTGCGTTCGTTGACGGGCGTGCCGTCAGCACGAATGATCCCGGATGTCGTAATCGTTACGCCATTCCTGTCGAGCGTGTCACCGACAACATCCAGCGTCGCCACGATACTGGCCTTCCGCGGGTCCCGGCAACTGACAAGAAACTCCGCATCCTGCACCGTTGCGGTCCCCTGATCAGTGATGGTAACGACCTTGACGGTATCGGCCGAAACTCGGGTGGCGCAGTTCGCTGCGAGCCCGCGCAGCACCAGTGAGTACTGGCCGGGTGCAAGTGGTGAGACGAGGCGGGTGCCGTTGAGCCCGACGGAAAGCGACGACGTATCGGTGCGCCCGCGAATCACGACCACAAATCCGTCGGCATCAGCGGATTCCGGCGTTGCCACTTCGGTGGCCGTACGAATAGTCAGGCCCGGCCTCGGCGACGTCTTGGCGCCGCCAACGTTCGACAGGGGGGAACGTCCGCCGAGTTGGGTGAGCGCGACTACCTGATAGCCGTAGTATCGATTCGGCTCCACCTTGGTGTCGAAATAGACGACGCGTGCGGCCCCCCCGGCGCTGAGCGACGCCTCGATGGTTTCGAACGGGCCAATCAAGTCCGTGCGACGGCGCAGTTCGTACCCGGTCACGGCCGGGTCGTCAGATCTACGCCAAGACACGCGTATCGTGGATTGCCCGACCGCCTCGGCAATGAGCTCCGAAGGGGCGGGGGGATTTCCGCCGAGCGGCGAATCAGCCGCTCGACAGCCAGCAAGCAGCAGCAGCGCGCACGCCGCACTGACGCGGCCGCGGCGCGCTGAATGGGGTGACGATTCAGCGCGCAAAGCTCGCTCCAAGGTCGAAGGAGATGCCCGGCGTGGCACGACCGGTGGACACTTCCCCTCTGGTTATGGTCTGGAAGAACTGCACCCGTTGATTGGTGAGATTCTTTGCCGAAAAAGATACCGATAGCCGCTCGCCGAAGGCCCGTTGCACCTTGGCGTCAAGCGAACTGCGGCCGCGTTCGATGATGTTTGGCCCCTGTCTCGCGTTGGCGCCGCCCGAACTGGCAAAGCCATATCGGTAGACCCGATCGCCGAAGACGTTGAAGAGCACCGACGCGGAAAACGCATCGGTCGGACTGCGATACGACATCCCAGCGTTCACGATGTATGGAGACTGCCCCTCGAGATCGAGCCCGGGATCATAGTTGCCGAAGCGGGGCGAAATGACGACACTCGTGCGAACCAAGGTCACGTTGAGCGACGCGCTGAGACGCTCCAACGCCCACGGCAGAAACGTCAAATCCTTTCGCAGCTCCAGCTCGCCGCCAAAATTCTGGGCCGATTCCGCGTTCGCGATGCTGTACGTGCAATTGTTCCGGCTGTCCACCACGCGGATGATGGGGTCGTCAAATTGCTTGTAGAAGCCGCTGAGGGACAAGACTTCGCCTGGGCGCGGGTACCACTCCAGGCGCGCATCGGCGTTCGCCACTCTGCCGCGCTGAAGGTTCGGATTGCCAATGGTGGAGCAGCTGCCGGCAATCTCCGTGTATTCGTCTCGCGAGATCTCGCGCGTATCCGGTCTCGACACACTCTGGAACGCCGCCAGTCGCAGGTTCGCCCGTTCCGTCAGCGCGTAGGTGGCGTTCACCGACAGCAGCACATCACGGTTGCGCCGAAGCGTGGGCACCAGTGTCGTATCCCCAGCGGCGAAGCGCGCTCGCCCCCCGTCGAACAAGTCCACGCGCCAATCCTCAACACGCGCTCCGGTTACGACTCGAAGCTGGCTGCCAAACCGGAGGTCCAGCATGCCATACCCCGCATACAAATCTTCGTCCGCGTCATACGGCTGGGCGACGGTTCCAGGGAAATCCAATCGGATAAAGTCGCCAAGATTCTCTGGCTGAAAGATACGTTCCGGCGGCAATGTGCGCAGGTCGTTGGGAATAGGTGTGGAAAACGACGGGCTGAACGAATACAGTTTGCCGGCAAACTCACGCCGCTTTTGTCTCGCCAACGCACCGGACTTGAACGTAAAGTCCGTCCAGAGCAGCCGCAGGGGTATCGTCCAATCCACTTGGGCAGACCGCGCCCGGTCGTCGAGCGTACGCTCCCAGACGTCGTTGTTTCGCAAGAGCTGAAAGGGATCTCCCGATCCTTCGTTGCGTCCATACCGCACCTGCCGGTTGTCCGGCTCGTTACGGCCGGACTGGCCCAGCGACACCTTCCACTCCAGCCGGGAAGAGGAGAGCGATGGAAACAAGTGTTCTCCAGCAACCTGCGACTGCAAGAGGCTACGCTCCACGTACTGGAACTGGTACAGGCGCAAGTCACCAGTCAGATCGACGTTGAAACCCTCGCTCACGCTGGATAATTCCTCAGCGTTTCGCGTGTACAGGTTCTTCCAACTCAGCTTCGTGTTGCGACCGAGGCGGAGCGAGAGATTGCCCACTGCGCCCCAGTCCAGCGTGTTCTTGGAGTCCTGGTAGACATATCCACGCTCGGCGCCGGCCTCCGGCGACGCGTAGAACCCAAAGAAGCGATCCGTCTGCTGCTCTTGCGCGGCGGAGTATGTGAGGGAAAACACGTAGCCGAGCGACGCCCGTTCAGACGGAAGCTGCCCGCCGATCGTCGCACCGAGCCCGAACTTTGGCAGGACAAGCCGGGGCGTAGGGTTCCATGTGTTGCGGATGCCTTCCGCGAACCGCTCCACGACGGCCGGGCTTCCCAGCAGGGAGTCGGCCGTGCGGAACGATGGCTCGCGGCGGCCGTTGTCGAATCCAAGGCGGTCGAGACCGGCGCGGGTTGGAAACGGCAGCGTACGGAAGGTGGTCTGCGAATTGTAGCCCTGCGAGATGCTGAACTGGCGGACCGGGTTTTCCGGAAACTCCTTCGTCTTGATTTCAACGGCGCCGCCCGAAAAATCGCCTGGTTTATCGGGCGTCGCGGATTTTGTCACGACGATGGACTCGAGGAGGCTCGCCGGAAAAATGTCGAGCGGTACGAGTTTGCGCGTGGGTTCAGGGCTCGCGACTTCGGCGCCATTCACGAGCGTCGTGCTGTAGCGCTCAGAAAGACCGCGTGCCACCAGAAACTTACCGTCCGTAATGGACACACCGCTGACGCGCGCCGCGGCCTCACCAGCGTTCGAATCCGGCGTTTTCTTGATCTGCTCGGCACTGATGCCATCGGAGGCGGACGCGGCCCGCTGCTGGGCGGCCAGCAGGCTTGCCCCGGTGGCCGAAGCATCGCCGGCGACGGCCGACACGACCACGCCCTGCAGTTCCACCGAGACCTGATTCAAGGAGAAATTCACGATCGCCGCCTCACCAGCCGTCACAACCACGCCATCAAATCGCTTTGGCTGGCGACCAATGATTCGCGCAACGATGGACTTGGGACCCGGCGGCACCCGCAAAATCGTATAGCGCCCATCGAGATCGGAACGCGCGCCGAGTGTTGTGCCGACGATGGTCACCTCAGCACTCGTGATCGGTTGTCCGCTCGCCGCATCAACCACGCGGCCCGTGATGCGACCTTCCTGTTGTGCGCCCGCCGGCGCGGTCGCGGGCGCCGGGCTTCGGACTGGAGCCGTCGGCTGCGCGTGCCCTCGCACTGGGGCAGCAGCGAGCACGCCCGCTGCCAAAGTGAACCGGACACCGCATCGGAAGCGTTGACAAAAGTGCCGCGAGACGTCGGCGAATGTATGTGCTACAGGTACGACGAAACCTTCGGTGGACATGCCAAAAAACCGTGGATGAGAAAGCAGGAATGGGGAACGCGCTGCGGTTCGGTCGCAACTATGGAATAACAATCGTTTGCGTCGCGATAGCGTCTCCGGATGCCGAGACACCAATGGCGAGGAAGCGGCCGGAGCCCAGCGAGCCGAAGTTGTACCGCCAGGTGCGATGGATACCGTTATCCGCGCCAGTCGGAACCGCGATTTCACTGACCACCTGCCACACCGTCGGGTTCACGGGCAGGCCACTCGGCAGCAGCTGGGCGAGCAACACGCGAGCGAATGGTGAGACTGTCTGACCAGAAGGACCCACGGCTTCGAAGAGCAGCCCGGAGATGCCCGCCGCGCGCCGCCACTTCTGCAGTTCGCGCGACGTTCCCAGCGCTGCCTTGAAGCCCGGGTTGGCTCCTGGTGACTGCACCGAACCACTCACAATCGGCACGTTCGCGGCCAACGTGGACGGGGCCCCGCCGAAAGCAAAATCTGTCACCCACGCGTTGGCGGCGTTTGGCTTGGCGATAACACCGGGGTAGTTCTGTGGCTCGTCCAACGCATCAACGACCTCGAGGCCGCGAATGAAGTTGGCAACAGTGAACGCCGGATGGGTCCCCGCGATCGGCGTTGTCAACAGGGTGTCGAATCGAACACCAATGGAGCGTCCGCCAAGGAGGGGCGTCGAGTAGGTCAGCATCTTCGATGCGGTGCCGGCCAGAATCTCCGCCGGCGTGCCGGGAAGATTGGGGTACTGCAGGAGAATGCCGCCACGGTTGAGCTCTACGTTATCCGTGGCGAGCGCGAGGAACCGAGCGCTGTCCCCGCCAACCAGAATGCCCGACACACCAAGCCCTGTGAGGAACGGCGCCGATGCACCAACGCCTGCATCGATCAGCACGCGCCGGGTGATGGGTTCGCTCACGTTACCGGCCTGATCCTGCGCGGTGGCGGTGAAGGTGAAATACCCGTCGAGCGCACTGCCACCATCGATCGACACCGTCACTTGGCGATACTGATCAACCAAGGTCGACTCGAACGGCACGAACGACGGATTGCAGCTGGTGCCGACGCCGACAATACACGTTCTCGTTCCGAGGAACGAGCCGGCCGGATTGGGCGGAGCAAACCGCCGGATGGTCACGCCGACGCGATCGTTCGGGAGCCCGGAGCGATCGTCAATGACATCGACGGCGAAGACGCGAGGGATGGGCACCCCACCGACCGTGTCAGCATTCGACGTAACGGCCGCGTCTCCGCTCGCGCCGATCAACACTTCCCCGACCACCGACTGGGGATAGCGGATCGCGGGCGCCTGCTTGTCGACGCCAAAGCGAACTCCGGCATGTGACGGGCCCGGCGTTTGCGCGACGCGGCGTCTGTTGCCGAGCCGGTCCGACAATACCGCCTCGACCGCATACTCGGTGTTGGTGTTGGAGGCAAGGAGCTGCTCGGTCGAAGCGGCAAACACTTCGCCCTCAAGCGGGGACGCCACCACGAACTGGACGCCGGACGAGGCCACGGTTGGCGTACCGGCTGGCCCTGGGAGGCCGACGCCGGCATCCTGCACCAGATTGGACAGCCCGGAGGCGAACTGGTAGCTGCCGTTGACCCAGTTGTTCGAGTTGCCCTGCGCGTTGGAGATGGTGAGCGTCGGCGCCGGTGGTGGCGCGTTGTCGACACGAATGCCCTCCAATCTGGTACCACTGAATGCCGGCTGGGCATTCAGCACCCCCCCCGCATCGCCATTCGAAAGCGCAGCGACCATCGTCAACTGGTTGCCTTCGGCATCAGAGGCGAGGATGCTGGGGAGCTGACCCGAGACATACTGAACGCCCGAGTTGGGGCTGTTGAAATTGTCCGGCAAGCGCAGGGTGTCGACCGATTCGCCTGGCTTGCCTGAGGTGACGGACCCGACTGGACTCGTTGAGGGAAACGAGATCACACGGGTGCCAAGCGCGCGGCCGGAGAAGAGCACCGGGCGGCTGGTGATGATGAGGCCGTTGCCTGCCTGAAACCACCGACGCCCACTGGCGTCGAGGATGGTCGGTGTAATGGTCCGCGCCAAGGGGACCACGTTGAGAACGAACCCATCGGGATTGTTCAGCTGTGCCGGATAACTCCCGGACGCCGACCGCTGCAACGTGCCGTTTTGCCCCACTTCCACCGCCACCGCTTTTATTGTCGTCGCGCCATTGCGGAACGCCACTTCGCCGGTCGTTTCATTGAACGCGTCGCTCCGGAAACTCAGGACGATCACGGAGGTGAGGGCGGACCGGCTTTTCGCACTGTCGCTCGCTGTGCCCTTCACGGCAGACAGGAAGGTTTGGGATGCCACCACCGTCTCGCGACCGTTGTTGGTGATGACCAAATCGACGCGCGACAGGGGTTGTTCGCCGGGTTCGATGTTAACCAGCACGTCCACCTGACCCTTCACGTTCAGGAGGTCGACCGGGTTGTTGGTGCCTTGAGTTGTAACGGTATTGATGCTGACCCGCGCCGCCCGGGCGGCACGCACAGTGACGGGAATCGCGGCCGTCACCGACGAGTCGACCACCGACGACACGGTCACCGTCGCGAGTCCCGCCGATAGGGCCGTCACGACGCCGGTGGCCGAGACGGTCGCGACCGAAGGATTATCGGTTGTGAAGCGAACGGCCCGGCTGATGTCCGGATCGGCAGAAACGGAAGCAGCAATCCCCTGAGTCTGGGAGGGGAGTAAAGTGAGTGTGCTCGGGGAGGCCGTTATTGAGCGAACGCCGGTATAGCGCGGCTGCACGGACACGGGCACTACTACCACAAAGTTCGAATCAGCCGCGCTGGTAGCCGTGATGACGGCCGACCCAACGGAAACGCCGGTCACGATACCCGTCGAATTCACGCGTACCCGCCTCGTATCGGAGGACCTCCACACAATCGATACATTCGCACCCGAATCCGCCAGCACCTTCGTCACCATGAGAAGGTCCTCGCCAACGCGGACGGACGCCGGATTCGGAAATATCTCCAGCCCGCGCACAAGCGGCAGGACCGGAGCGACAAGAGGCTCGTCGCAGGAGGTGAGCAGTGCACCGACAACGAGCAGCGCAGTCGCGCGGAGAAAGCGATGGTACGGCAGCATGAACGGGAGCGGGATGTGAACCGAGTCGGAAAAGTCTGGAGGCCACAATTTTGTGATCGCAGCGACTGCGGCGCCACGGCCGTCATTACCGAAGCCCCATTCGTTTCGCGTCTGTGACGTTCGAAAGCCGAGCTCGCCATCGGGCGCACAATCGCCTCCGAAACGAATTCGTTACAGAGATCTTCACGCCATTGTCACCACCCGTCTGGACATTACCCAGTGCCTATCGCGCCTTGCCGGCGGAGTCGGACGATGCGTCGTTGCACACCTACGCCCAAAGGACGGAGATATGTCTGTCGCATTGTACGTCGCCCGAATCACGATGCACCTGTCCGCGCTGGCGTTGTTCATCGGGGTCGCGACCCCAACGTCCCGGTCCCCGCGCGCGCCGCGCGACATCGTGAGTGCCCCGGGTGTGACGCGTCGAGTCCACGCGGGGCTCGTCCATCGCATCGATCGTCCAACAACGTGGCGCGCCGATGAGGTGCACGAAATCGCCGGCACCGTGGTGGTCGAGTCAAGCGGCACCTTGGTTATTGAGGCGGGCACCCGCGTTGAGGCGCGCCCGGGGGCGTCCATCGAGATTTCGCGGGATGGCCGCCTGATTGCCCTCGGCACGGCGCTGCAGCCAATTGTCCTCACCTGCACCAGCGTACCCAAGTACCCAGGCTGCTGGAACGGACTCACCATCCGGGGGTCGGCCGCTCTCAACTACGGTTCGCCGACCAGTCCCCCGGCCCGCGGGAACGGTGTGGCTGGGTGCCGCGAAACGGGGATTGCACTGGAAGCCCACGGCGGATGCGATCCGGCCGATTCCAGCGGTGCGCTACGATATCTCCGCGTCGAAAATGCGGCGCGCGGCCTTGAGCTGCTCGCGGTCGGGTCTCGCACCGTGCTCCAAAACATTCAAGTCAATCGGAGCGGCGGCAATGGCGTGACGGTCGCTGGCGGCACCGTCGACCTGCGAAACCTGTTCCTTACGGCCAATCTCGGGTACGGATTGCGCTGGCGGTCCGGGTGGCGAGGACGAGGGCAGTTCATCTCGATTCAGCAGGATGCGCTGGGCAATCTTGGCGGGATCTCGGGGAGCAACGAGGGGGCGTCGCCGTCGGCGGAAACCGGAGAGCCGCGCTCGGCCCCGACGCTGATCAACGTCACCGTGGTGAGCCCGTTCTCAGGTGGGGGCCCGGGGACGGCGCCAGCCGCCATCCAGCTTGAACGGGGCACCTCCGGCGTCCTGCGCAACGTCCTTATCCATACGGCCGCGACGGCGCTCGACATCGACGATTCGCGCACCTGTTTACAAACGGCAGGTTCGCCCCGTTTGACCCTCACGAATGTGGTGATTGCGAACACCGCGCTGCTTGGTAGTGACGACGCGGATCCGTTGTCGTGCGAGCCCTATGTGAGTCCGAACGTCGAGGCCGAGTTGCTGGCGGACCCAGCGAATGCGGTCGGCGTGATTACTAATCCCGTGGTGGCCTTGGCCCTCCTTCGTAATGCGACCGACCTGTCCGTCCCGGATCTGCGGCCGGCGGCGGGAGGGGCGACCGTCACCAATCCGTCGGCCACACCGCCGAACGACGGCTTTTTCGACCTGACGGCCGCGTTCATCGGTGCCGTGCCCGTTCAGTTGGCGACACGTAACGGAGTTCCGTGGTATTCGGGGTGGACGGTCCCGGCGCCATTTGCGCCGCTGCCCGGGATCGTCTCGGGTACGGTGGCCTCGTTGATGCGCGGCCCCATTGGCAACGCGTTCGTTCGATCTGCCTCTGGCAGCCAGGTCACAACGTCTGCCTTGGGGGCGTACACGCTGGGGCTTCCTGCGGGAGATCACCTACTGACCGCGACTTCGCTTCCGGTGGGCTGTGGCGCGGGACCACGCTCGCTGTCGTTGGCCAGTGGTGGCACCAGCACAATCGACTTCGACGTACAGTGCAACACGGTGGAGAGCGTTTCCGTGGGCGCGCTACACAGCTGCGCACTGGCGAGCACCGGACGGGCGCAGTGCTGGGGGAACAACGAATTCGGCATGCTGGGCGACGGCACCAACATTGGCCCCCGTACCACGCCGGTTCTCGTGAGCGGGAACAATACGTTCGAAGCCGGTAGCTTGAGCAGCGGGTACACGCACAGCTGCGCCCTCCGCAATGGCCGCGCCGCCTGCTGGGGGCTCAACTTCTTTGTGGCGCTGGGCACCGCGGGATTCTACTCCGTTGCACCGGTGGCGGTTGGGAATTCCGGGACGCCGTCGTTTGTGCGCCTGAGCACGGGCGGCTATCACGGCTGCGGCTTGACCTCTAGTGGTGCAGCATGGTGCTGGGGATGGAATCAGGAAGGCCAAGCAGGCCCGATTGCGGCCACCTCCGTTTTGGTGCCAGCTGTGGTGCCTGCGGGACCCGTCACGTTTTCACAGATCAGTGCGGGCGAATCGCACACCTGCGCACTTACCGCTGCTGGCGAGGCGTGGTGCTGGGGCGGCAACGGCCGCGGTGAGCTTGGGAGCGATCCGGCGGTCGTCGGAACGCAGAGCGCCACGCCGATCCTTGTGCCGGGCGGCCTGGTGTTCGCGAGTATCGACGCCGGAACGCAGCACACGTGCGGCGTGACGACCACCGGAGAAGGATATTGCTGGGGATCGCAGGAGTACGGTCAACTGGGGAACGGCGTGGTAAGCACGGTGATCAGCGCCCCGGTCCTCGTCAGCGGTGGCAGCACCTATCGGCAGATTTCCGCTGGTGGCCAAACCACATGCGGAGTGACGACCGCCAAAGTGGTGCAGTGCTGGGGGGCTGGGCTCAGTGGGGTGCTCGGCAATGGCACCAGCACGGCCACACAGTCCGCGCCGGTCACTGTTTCCGGTGGGTTGGCGGCGATTGGCGTGGTGGTGAATCTCGCTGAACCTTCCGGCGCGGCAGCGTGTGCGTATACGACGATGGGCGACACGTACTGCTGGGGCGCCGGAACCGCCGGGCAGTTGGGTAACGGCGCAATGCTGTCATCCACGGTGCCCGTGCAGGTGCTGATCCGCGGTCCGTTCTGACCACGCGTGCTCTAGCGGTGGTGCATCTGCGGGTGCACGGCGATCCGGGTGTGATGGGACAAACCGCCCGGGTAACAGTACAGCGATCGTGACGTTGCGAAGATGCGGGGCAGGTCGTGTGACGAGTGACTCAGTCGTCTCTCTCCTCACGTCACACGACCCGCGCGCTTGTGATGCATCGCTTGAACTTTCTTGGTCGCCTCCTGCGCAGTCCGCGCTTCGCCCCGTTGCTGCTGCTGTGCACCGCGTGCAATGCACCGTCCGTAACGTCGCTACCGGCAACCGAGACCGTCGCCGCCGCGTCGCCGTATCGCAGCGCCGCGTTCGTGTTGGATGTCAACACCAGAAGCCGAACGGTCAAGATCTCGCCACCGGTCGCTGGAGCATCATTCGCGGCTTCAATGGGTGCCGCATCTTTCTCGTTCGGAAACGGTGCGCACGCGTCGCTCCTGGGGGCGGACGCGATTGAAATGCGGCTGGCCAACTATGCAGCGGGCACCATTGGCGCGGTAGTTCCGGGGAAGATCCGCATCACGTTCGACCTGTCCTTGGTCAACCGATTGAATAGCGTCGAGTTGGGCACGCCGACGTTTCCTGTGCCGCCGGCGGGGGTCACCGGCGTGCAGGCGTTTCCGTTCGAACTTTCTGTCCTGAGCACCCCTGGCGTGGCGAGTTCCGGCGGCAATGAAATTTTGGTGACATCGCCCAGCTTTGGGAAAGCGATGGTCAGTGATGACTGGGATGGTGAACCGCACAGCTTCTTCAATGACGCCAGCTGCACCGGCGGCTCGAACGACTGCTTTCGCTACGAACCGTTTGGGACGATCAGCGCAGGCGGGGTATCGGCGCCGAGAAAGGTGGGGTTCCTGGTGGATCCCACCGTGCGCGATGTGCGGATTCGCCTGCTTGTCGCGGCCGATCTGCGCGCGGCGCGTTAGGTTCCGGCGGCGCCTATCAGATTACCTTTTGCTGGGCGATGACGGCGGCACGTTACCGCTCGTGCCTATGAGCTTTGGTGCAACCGCGACTGGGAACGAGCGATCCTCGATTGTGCCATCTCCGAGCGCGCCACCGCGGTCACCCGCGCGGTTCTGCCCCCAGCACCACACTTTGCCGCCCCGCTCGATCGCGCAAGCATGCGAATCCCCGGACGCGATCGTTTCGTAACGACGGTCGCCACGCACGCGCACGGGGACCGGCGATGAGACGCGCCCGGTATCGCCCAGCACCCCGTTGAAGTTCGAGCCCCAGCACCACGCGAGTCCGTCAACATCAAGTCCACACACCCGATGATACCCGGCGGCGAGCTGACGGAATTTGCGACCGCCGGCCACCGCCACAGGAACGAAATCGTTCGGTATTCCCGCTCCGTTGCCTAGTTGACCATCGCTGCCCAGCCCCCAGCACCAGGCGGCGGCGTCCTGTGCAATACCGCAGGTGACGCCGGAGGCTGCCGTCAGTGAGCGAAACAGATGGCCACCGGATACGCGCGCCGGCTCAAGCCGTTTCTCCCGCGATCCGTCTCCGGCCAGCCCTGCACCACCCCAGCACCACGCCGCGCCATCGGCCGCGAGACCACACACGTGGATCCGCCCCGCAACGATGGTATCGAACGCCAGCTCCGCCGCGACGCGCTTGGGCTCCATGCGCTTCTCGACCGTATCACCGCCGTCTCCCAGCTGACCGTTCAGGTCAGTGCCCCAACATGAGGCATGACCCTCCGCATCTGTTGCGCAGATGAACCTCGATCCGGCCGCAACGTGCCGCACACGGCCAACCGGCAACGGCGCGGGGGTCGGCCGGAACGGTACCGAAGAATCGGCCAACGAGTAGAAGGCGTTCTCGCCCCAACAACGGAGCGCTGACAGCGAATCGACGGCGCAGACTTTGGTTTCACCGGCCGCTAAATGCACGGTTGGTGTCGGCAATGACACCGCGACCGGCTGCGTACGGTCCTCGAGATCGCCCACGCCGAGCTGGCCATACTCATTCACGCCCCAGCACCAGAGCGCACGTTCGTCGTCGAGCCCGCAGGTGAAGAGGTTGCCTGCCACGATGGACGTCAACCGCAGTTCGTTACGGGACGCGCCACCATCGGCACAGGCGGCTATGGTGACGGCGCCAAGAATCAGACAGAGGAGGGAACGACGCATCATGAACGGTCGACTGGTTTGGGCGATCCCACGATGACTTCGACCTGGCGGTTCTTCGCCCGGCCGGCCGGCGCGCCGTTGCCAATGGTTGGTTGTGCGGAGCCGTGCCACTCGGTGGTGATTCGCGAGCGAGCGATCGATCGCGAAGCGATGTACTCCTTGGCCGACTCCGATCGTCTCTCCGACCGCAGAGGATTCGTCGCATCGGTTCCGACGTTGTCGGTGTGGCCAGAGAGTCGAATGGTGAGCTCCGGATAGAGCTTCAGGTAGTCCACGACCTTATCGGGTTCCTGCTTCCCTTGAGGCGTCAGCGTGGCGCTTCCGGGCATGAAGGTCACGGCATTCGCGGAAAACTGGTGATGCGCGGACAGCCCATGGTTTCGCGGGCGCCAAGCACCGTCGGGCAGCGGTCCTCGTCGTCAACGAGGCCATCGCGATCGGTGTCGGGTGGCGTGCACCCGTTGTACTTCGCAATGCCTGCTTGCTTCGGGCAGGTATCCTTGTTACCCAGTACGCCATCGCCGTCGGTGTCGAGCACCGGGCATTGCGCCGGACGGTCAGTACCGGTGCGGACGAGGCATTCGTCGACGGTACTGTCCGGCTTGGCGGTGGGTGCGGGTTCCCCCTTCGCGGCCTTGGCGGGTACTGCACGAGGGGCACTCCGGCGCCCGCCGAATAGCCGGATGCGGACACCTGCTTGGACGCCTTGATTGTAGAAGGCATTGGCCGAGTCTGGAACTTCACGACCGTCGACGTTCGTGAAGCCATACATATAGCGTCCGTAGAGCGACACCCGGCTTCTGGGAAACAGCTCCAGCCCACCTATCGCAGAGGCCGAGAGCGGCGCCACGGCGTCGATCGTCCATACGTTGGGGGAATCGACCACGGAAATTGGCACGTCGACCTGACCGCCTACGGAGAGCGCGATCCATTTCAGGTGCAGCTTGGCCAGCATGGGAACGGAGATGTAACGGACCGAGACGTCACTGAGAAACGCACTATTGCGGAGGCCACTGGTTTGGCGCGAGGGGACCGAACTGAGCTGCAGTTGCGGTTCGACGGAGAAGAACCGGCCCAACGGCACGTTCATCCACGCACCGGCCGCACCTCCAACGCGCTGCTCGTAGGTGGGCGTGCCAACCACCCGGAACGTTGCCAAGTTTGCCGCACCGAGCACCCCAAAAGACAGCGTGTGCGCTGCGCGCGCTGGTGCTTGCGCGCCAACTGGGCAGACATTGCCAACAACCAGCGTCAACACCACGAGCGCGGTGGCAAACACCCGACGGACAATTTCGGACCCGAACGATCGCACCATGGTGAACTCTAGAGGGGATTGGGAAACAGTGCGGGGGGAGGACAACACGCCAGCCATAAGCTCGAACAAGGAGAAAAAATTACATGGCGTGGCGGAACGACAAAGGACTGCTCGCCACTTTCCCAAGCGCTGCGCAAATCGTTACGCAAACGGCCGTGTAGGCACCAACGAGAACGTCACTGGCCGTTTCCGCTGGTACGCGGTAACCCGTAACCCATAACGCCGTTTCCATCTCACACTCTCACCTCGCTATTTCCGGTCTCAGATCCCCAATCTCACTCATACGACGCCGCTAGCAGCTCCACCGGGTGCACCGTTCTCATTTCTGACCTCGTCAGAAGGAGGCCGGCACCGATTTGCATGAGGCAGCCTGGGTTGCCGCTGGCCAGCAGTTCTGCGTGGCTTTCCCTTATTCGTGCAAGTTTGGGCGCGAGCACGGCGTCGGAGGTCTGTGGTTCCACCAAATTGTAGATGCCGGCAGACCCGCAGCATTGGTCAGCATCTTCGAGCGGGATGAGGGTGAGCCCCTTTACGGCGCCGAGCACGTGCAATGGCGGCTGCACAATGCGTTGGGCGTGCATCTGATGACAGGGCGGGTCATGCGTGACCCGCTGGTCCACCTCGCGTGTGCCCGGGGCAGGTCCAACGCTGGCAAGCAGCTCGCTCACATCGCGCGTGCGACTGGCCAGTTGCTCTGCGCGCTGAGCGTAGGCGGGGTCGTCGTGCAGCAGGTGCCCGTATTGTTTGAGCATCGCGCCGCAGCCGGCGGCGTTGACCACCACCAGCGCCGAGGGGTTGGTCTCGAAGGCGTCGATGTTCTGTCGCGCTAACGCTCGCGCGCCGTCCAGATCACCGGCGTGCGCGTGCAGCGCGCCGCAGCAGCGCTGGCCGTTGGTGGTGCATGTACGGAAACCGTTGTGCACAAGCACCGTCGTGGTGGCGCTGTTGACGTGGTCAAACAGACCAGACATGACACAGCCTTCGAGCAACGTGACCGGCGTCCCATTCGCGGTGGAGCGTGACGATGTGCGGCGCTCCAGAGGCGGGCTGGTTGACGCCAGCATCGCCAGCGGAAAACCCAGTCGCCGCGGGACAACGGGGGCGAGAAGACGAGGAAGCCCGGTGGCCCGAAAGAGTCGCGCTGCGGCAAGGGCCGTGCGCAACAACACATGATGCTGGAAGACCCAGAGCACCAGCCTGGCAACCAGCGGCATGCCACGCACGGGGGCCATGGTGGCGCGGGTGGCTTCGAGCAGTTCCCCGTACGGGACACCGCTGGGGCAAGCCGTCTCGCAGGCGCGGCAGCCGAGGCAGCGATCCATGTGCTGCGCGGCGTCTTCATCGTTGAGCGCGATATCTCCGTCGAGCATGCGGCGCATGAGTACCAGACGTCCACGTGGCGACTCGTTTTCGTCTTCAAGATTCACGTACGTGGGACACGCTTGCAGGCAGAAGCCGCAGTGTACACAGGCATCAAGCCCGGCGGCGGCCTGCGCGAGTGGAGTGCCAGGCAGCGCACAACCTGGCGTACGTGAGACGGTTTGTGCGGGAGTCAGCGTAACCATGGTCCAACGTCCGGGTGCGCTGGAGTGGTGGCCTGCACAGGGGCGAGCCGGTTGAGCACATCACGTGGATCGAGGGCGCGTTTGACGCCGTCATCGAGGGGCAGGCGCGGCGTTGTGCTGCGACGGCCTTGATCGATAACCACCGACATGGTGTGCATGGCGCCACCTGATGCGGCGAGCCGGTGCCAGGTGGCGATATCCCGATCCATGGCACCGGCGGCATGTGTGGGTACCATCACCCGTAACCCGCCGGACGCAGGATCATAGAGCATGGCCGATTGCGGAAACGCATCAAGAGCAGCCTTCACGAACGGCACCGCGTCCGACAGCTGGGTACGCGCCCGCAACAGCAACACATCGGTCGGCGTGTCGCGCAACGTGTTCTGTATGGTGTCAGGTGTCATGACCAATGGACTCTGGATGCCGAACGCCAGGAGCTGTTGGAGCAGTGCCGTCGCCCGCGCGGGATTACCGGTGACGCGGGCCCATAGCTGTGGTTCGGCGTCTGGCATAAACCGCAGCAGCATAGGGAGCGGCGCCCGTTGCGCCACCACGCGCGGTATGAGGTCGTCGAGTCCGCCAACTGATGCGTTGGGCACCTGACCCATCACCACGTCGTCACAGATGGGCCTTGCATGCAGCCGCAGGCTTACCTCGGTGATGACTCCGAGCGTGCCAAAGGCGCCGGTGTGCAGGCGGACGAGATCAAAGCCCGCCACGTTCTTCACCACACGTCCACCCACCCGCGTGATGTCCCCGGTGCCGGTGACGACCTGCAGCCCCAAGACGAGATCACGCATGGTATAGTCGCCATACGTGAGCGGGCCGATTGACGCGGTGGCGACGGCGGCACCCACCGTGCAATTGGCGTCGCCATACGGCGCCAGTGCCAGCATCTGTCCGTGTTCACTAGCAATGTCATTGAGTTCAGCAAGCGTAGTGCCGGCGTGCACGGTGATGACGAGGTCCCCCGGTTCGTACTCCACGACGCCACTGAGGTGGCGGGTGTGGAGCGGCGCCGCGGCTGCCCACGGCCCGCCGCCGCCCAGCCACGTGCCACTGCCTTCAATGCGCAGCGGTGCCTGTGTGTCGCGGATCTGCTCGGCCAGTTCGCGTGTGCTTGTCATGGCCCAGTCCGTGACGCTGAGAGTGGTTTGAGCCGCGAGTTGGGTTGAACCGATGGCACAGAGGCATCCGAGGCATTCAAGGCATCCAAGCCTACTCCACAAGTTGGCTGGAGAGGACTGTAAAGGTTTTGCTTTCTTGGATGCCTTGGATGCCTTGGATGCCTCCGACGCCTCCGTGCTATCGGTTCCGAACACGTGAGTATGCGAGTCATTCCGCCCGCCTCACCGCAGCCGTCCCGTGCCATTCCCGACACGAGTGCACCGGCACGACCTTCCCGGGATTCGCCCGTCGATCGGGATCGAACACACGGCGCACTCGGCACATGCTATCGAGCGAAGCGGCATCGAACAGCGATTCCATATACGGCAGCTTATCGAGACCCACGCCGTGTTCACCGGTAATCGTGCCGCCGGCGGCGATGCAGGCCTGCATGATCTCCGACATGGCCGCGTGCACGCGCGCACTTTCGTCCGGGTCCGTCGCGTTGTACGGAATGTTGGGGTGCAGATTACCATCGCCGGCGTGAAACACATTGCACACACGAACGCCGTGGGTCTGGGCAATGGCATCAACGGCGGCGAGTACGGCGGGCAACTTGGTGCGGGGTACCACGGCATCCTGCACCACCAACGCCGGGGCCAGGCGCCCCATGGCACCAAACGCTTTTTTGCGACCTTGCCACAAGCGGGTACGGTCTGCCGGGTCAGTGGCGACGGTGACTGCACGGGCGCCGCTCTCCATGCACGCGGCACGAATAATCTCGACATCTTCGTCCAGCCCGGCGGCCGGGCCATCCACTTCGCACAGCAGAATAGCTGCGGCATCCACGGGATAGCCGGCCGCATAAATACTGGCTTCCACGCATCGGATGGTGGCGTTGTCCATCATCTCCAGTGCGGCCGGCACAATGCCCGTGGCCACAATGCGTGACACCGCCCGTGCGGCGTCGGCGACCGAGGAAAAATCGGCCAGTAGCGTGTGTACGGCGTCCGGCAATGGCACAAGTCGCACGGTAACTTCGGTGGCGATACCGAAACATCCTTCACTGCCCACGAAGGCGCCGAGCAGGTCGTAGCCTTCGCTTTCGCTGTACGCGCCGCCAAGTCGCGTGACGGTGCCATCGGGGAGCACCACTTCGCACTCGAGCACATGATTGAGTGTGACGCCGTACTTGAGGCAATGCGGGCCACCGGCGTTTTCGGCCACGTTGCCCCCAATGGTGCATACCGTCTGACTGGATGGATCGGGGGCGTACTGCAACCCATGGCGTGTGGTTTCGCGTGAGAGTCGGGCGTTTACCACGCCGGGTTCCACGCGGGCCAGCCGATTCACCGGGTCGACGTCGATAATGCGAGTGAGTCGATTGAGGCCAATGAGCACAACATCATTGGCCAGTGCTCCACCGGATAACCCTGTGCCGGCGCCGCGCGGCACCCAGGCGGTGCCCGTGAGCGCGAGCGCACGAACGACGGCGATCAGTTCATCGCGGGTGCCGGGAAAAACGGCGAGCGCCGGCGTAGCCCGATACCCCGGCAACCCGTCGGCATCATAGGGCGCGAGCTCGGCGCTGCGGGACTTGACCCACTTGGGGCCGACAATCGAGGACAGGGTCTCTCGCATGGCACTTAAGGTAGCCAGACGACCCACCCCCTGCATCAGCGCAGGAGCACCTCAATACGCCGGTCCATAAGACGACCTTCCATGGTGCGATTGCTGGTCGTCGGCCTCAGTCCTCCTTCGCCGCGGATGGTGAGCCGTTCCAGCGCGATCCCTTGTGCGCTGAGAAAGTCGCGTGCCGCTTCGGCGCGGCGCACGGACACACCGATATTGGCGTCGATGGGGTCTACGTTGTCGGTATGCCCCGCCAATTCTGCAGTCACATTCGGAAACATCGTGAGGTACGCGGTGACCTTGTCCAACTCGGCACGACCGGCAGAGGTCAATCGCGCCGTTCCCACGTAGACGGTGACATCGCTGGGCCGGAAGGCGGTCAGCCGAGGGCACCCGCGCGGCACCGACAAACCGGCAGCCTTGGGGCATTTGTCGGTGGCATCAGGTACGCCATCCATGTCACCGTCGAGCATGGCGGCCGGCGGAGTGCAGCCACCATTCGAAGATATCCCCGGTTCTTGCGGACAATTGTCCACGTCATCCAGCACACCATCCTTGTCCGTGTCTGGAATTGGACAGCCCTGATCCTTCGATACGCCCACGGCGGTTCATGGTGGCTTTGCGTGTGTGCCGTGATTGCTGATTCTGTGTGACAACTCCTTACCAACCCGTAAAAATCAATGAATGCGGACAATGGCCAGTCGCAACACTTGTGGAATGGGAGTATTGGAAGGTCCGCGCAATTGCAACACCAGTGGGCTGCCGGGGGACGGTGCCACTTCAAAAAATGTGTGACCACCGCCCCTGATTGCCGGCCCCGATACGAGTGATGCGCCAAGGGTATCGACCGTCAGTGGCGTCGCCTCAACGGGATAGGGCGTGTTCCACCGGCTCTGCCATGCCGGCGCGTTGTACAGGCCGGCGTAAACGGACCGAAAATTCCACGAAAGAAATTGGGTCAGTGGGGCCGTTCGCTGCAGCTCGCTACGATCGTCGGCCAGCAACGCCATGCCCCACGCACCGAGCAAACTCTCGACCGACCGTCCGGAGACCTGCGAAAGATTGCTCAGGCCAAGGCGATCCGTGTTGTTCAGCGCGGTCAGGAACGCTGAATCGGATTGTTCAGAGTGATCGGCGGCATGACGCAGTAGTGACCATGCGCTGTTGTAATACACGGCGCCCGACTGCCCAGGTGCGTCACCAAAGGGTGACCAGTTCGACGGCTGGACCAACTTGTTCCGAAGGTCGTTGAAATGGCGACGCATGCCATAGCTGGGCCGTCGTAGTGGATCGACCGCCGTGCAACCCGCATTCGCCGGGTGAAAATCGCAATACACGCCACCATCGGCGGACGATCCAAAACCGGCATTGCTTCGAGGAGCCTGTCGATAGAGGTACTCACGTGCCCATGCTTCCTCGGCCATGCGGGCCGTACCTTCTTCCATCCAGACTTCTTCGAACGGGGCCTGCCTCGTGAGTCGCGAGGCATACGACGCCACGTGCTTGAGTTCGTGTACCACGGTCCGGGACATGAACGAAAACCAGCCGTCGGGCGACTCGGTACTCTCCGGATTGGAGACGGTCGTTGTGGGCGTAATGCCGTAGATGATCTCGGCGCTGTTGCCACCGAGTGCTGACTGTCGAGGCCGTAAATCGCAGCTGGTGACGAAGGCGCCCGATCCCGTCGCATTCACGCGCTGTGAGAACAGCAGATGCACCAGCCCGTCGGCGTCTGTGAGGGCGTCGCGCCCCAGCGGATCGCCAATGAGCCGCTGCACCAACGGCAACTGTTCATCGTCGGCAATGCGGAGCAGTCGCGCATACCAGGTCGCGAGTTCAGGACTCATGCTTGCCCGAACGGCGTTGGTCGTGTCTTCCCAGAGTGCCACGCGCCGCCCAACTATCATGGCCCGCGCGGTGAGCACACGGGACGTGTCATTGCAGCTGCTGCCGAAGGTGAAGTAGAACCGTTTGAGCGCGTTTTTCAGGAGCGGCGCGGGTTTCACCAGGCGAGGAGCGATCGCACCGTTTCGCACCGGCGACCCCGTCGCCAGACGCTGTCGCTCCCGCTGCAGATGCGCGTCGTGAACCGCATCGCGACTGTCGGGCTCGATCTCCTGCGCACGTGTCTGCACATTGGTGGCGGGCATCGCACGCCGAAAGGAAGAGACCAGCGTGCCTCGCATTCCCACCCATTCGAACGAGGCCGTGGTGGCTGGCGTTGTGGCGGTACTGAACACCGTCAACAGGTAACCCGATGGGCCGACGGTGGCTGGCAGCAGGGTGCAGCCTGCCTGACGCGCTGTTGGCAGTACGGTGAACTCGCCCACGGCGAGGGAGAGCTCTCTTCTCCGTACCGTCGTTTGCTGTTGTCTGGCATCAGTGCCCGGCGAACGAACGGTAAGGGCATAGTCTCCTGATGCCACGCACGGCACAGTGAAGACGATGGACGAATCCGTAACGGCGCCCAGCGTGGTAAGGGCACCGCCCAGTGTGATACTCATGGCTCCGGCGCGTGGATTGAATGCACGTCCACGAAGCTCGGCGGTCTCTCCGGCAATGAGGGGGGAGGGCGCCACGCTGATGATCTCAAGCGGCCGTGTGGTTACGGTGATGAGCACCTGGCCTTCCTGGCCTTCACTGCGCGCACGTATGGCCGTTGTCCCGTTGGCTAGTGCCACCACCAGGCCGGACTGATTCACCGAGGCGACGTCGGGTTCACTCGAACTCCACTCGACCACTCGCCCGATCAACGGTGATCCGTCCGCGGCCCGGAGGGTGCTTCTCGCGATGAGTGTATCGCCCACCGTGAGCAAGGGTCGTGGAGCCACGACCTCAATGGAGGTCACGGCTGCGGGGGGGGCTGGTGGCGCGACCGCGTCCGCGCAGCCGACAAGGAACAGTGTCAGCAGCCATGCGCATCGAATTTTGGCGCGTGGGCGTCGAACGCGGAGAACCCGACCGGACATATTTGCAAGCTGCCTTGTCAGGCAGCCAGCACGCCAGTCCACTCCGGTATCGAAGTGACAACAAGCGGGTATCGCAGCGATCGCTCACTGCGATGGTGACATGTCACGTTTAAGGCCCGACGATTTTTTCGATCGCGCGCTCGAGCGTTTCCAGATCGAACGGCTTTTGCAGCACGTGCGGGTGGACGGCGAGGATGCTTTCGGGTTCGGCGTCGTGGATGGCGTCGCCCGTGGTGAGCAACACGCGCCGCGCGAGTCTGGGCCGTTCGTCGAGCAGCGCGCGTAGAATCGCTTCGCCGCTCATCACGGGTAAATGCAGGTCGCACACGACCGCATCGAGCCTCGCGTCGGTGTCGTCGGCACTGCTGAGGAGCAGATCCATGGCGGACTGCCCATCGGATGCCACGAGGACCACCCATTGCTGACGCTCGAACCAGCGCTTCAGCGCGAGGCGGATGCCCGGTTCATCGTCAACGATCAAGATACGGGGCAACGTGGCGCCTCCCAGAGCGACTATGGCAAGGCGGGCCCCCGCCACAGCGAGCGCCCGCCTTGTCATGATATCACTGGTGGGAACTTCCTACAACGATCTCGCCCAAGAACATGGAGCGGCGTTCGTGGTTGTGGTGGCTGGCGTTACGCCGCGCCCCAGAAGCCGGCGAGCGCGTTGCCGTCGGGCGATTCGCGGAGCTTTTCGAAGGCCCGCTCGCGGATCTGTCGAATGCGTTCGCGCGTGACGCCCATGAGGGCCCCGATGCGCTCGAGGGTCATGGCTTCGGCCCCTTCGTCGAGCCCGTAGTACAGATACAGGATCTTGCGTTCGCGCGGGGTGAGATACGTCCGGAAGACGCGGTCGATGAACTCGCGCATGAGGCGGAAGTCGGTGCCGTCTTCGATGTCGGCGTGCGTCTCACCGGCGAACCGTTCGCCGAGGGTGGAGGCTTCGCGGTCCTGACGATCGATGGGGGCGTCGAGAGAGACTTCGGTGCTGCTGATTTGGCGGGCGCTGCGCACCTGTTCGACGGGCTCGCCAAGGAGCTTCGCCATTTCGGCGTCGGTGGGCTCGCGGTTGAGCACCTGGTTCAGCACCATCTCGCCACGGGCCATGCGGATGAGCTGCGAATTCTGGTTGAGCGGAATACGGACGCTGCGGGTCTGTTCGGCGAGCGCCTTGAGGACGGCTTGGCGCACCCACCACACGGCGTACGAGATGAACTTGACGCCTTGATCGGGATCGAACTTGCGGACGGCCTTGAGGAGGCCTTCGTTGCCGATGGCGACGAGTTCGGAGAGGTCGAGCCCATGGCCCTGATACTTTTTCACGTAGCTGATCACGAACCGCAGGTTCGCCGTCACGAGGCGCTCGGCGGCCGATTCATCGCCATGCTGGGCGAGACGGGCGAGGCGTCGCTCTTCGGCGGCGTCGGTGATCAGGGGGAGTTTCTGAATATCGTGGAGATACTGGTCGAAGGCCGTGGAAGGAGCGGAGCGGAAGAACCCTTTGGAGCGGGTTTCGGAAGTCCTGGTCGCAGCTGCCTGCATACGCCCTCGCCGAGCAGTGGTACGGAAGTGGGGCCGTGGGGACGGCGCGCCAATGGTAGGAAGGGCCACGATAACGGTCACGGCCGGGACGGTCAATGAAAATTTTATAAGGGTGACGAATACGGTCACTTTCAAGCCAGTTACGCACCAGTTGTGCCAATTTGAGGACATGAAAAGCCGAGTTTCTCGTTTTGGATTAGCGGGACGCTGCGTTTCGTCCCAAGCCACTGTTGCAAGTGTGCAACGCACGTGTTGAGTAAATACATCGCCTTTAGGTCATTATGACCGACCTGCGGCACGTACACGCACGGTTTACGGCGCCAGCAACGGGGTCGGGGTTTCTGCCTGGGTCTAAGTCGTGGCACTGCCACGACGGTCGGGGCACTGCCACCACAGTCGGGGCACCGCCACTACAGTCGGGGTCTACCCGCAGTCGGGGTCTCGGCCGGGTCGGGGGCACACCACAGTCGCGGGTGTGGTTG
>VYKS01000182.1_pt1 | contig 37000 bp, 39 predicted proteins | sample 5114511 | NCBI WGS metagenome assembly VYKS01 (sample SAMN12291795, study PRJNA351875) | freshwater metagenome | isolation source: freshwater lake | place: USA: Michigan, Gull Lake | collected 2011-07-05 | reverse complement strand
CTCCTGGGGTGGAGGCGGTGGCGGCTTTGGCGGCGGCGGAGGCTTTTCCGGCGGCGGCGGGTCGTTCGGCGGCGGCGGCGCATCGGGGGGATGGTAATGGCACGGCGTTTTACGACGGAGGAGCATGCCCGCGTGACCACTGCGGTGGCAGCGGCGGAGCGCGGCACCGATGGCGAGATCGTGACGATCGTCACCGACTGGTCCGATCATTATCACGACGTCTCGCTCTATTATGCCGGGGCGGCGATGCTCGCGGCTTTGGGGTTGTTCGCCTTTTTCCCCAACCTGCTCGACGCCAAGCTGGCGCTGTTCACCGGCGGCTGGGGTGAGGCGGAGCGGCATCTGCAGCTCGCCTTGCTGGTGGTGATTCAGGCGGTGGTCTTTCTGGCGGTCCGCTTCGGGTTCGAGGCGCTGCCGGGACGCGGGGTGCTGATCCCGGGCGCGGTGCGCGGACGGCGGGTGCGGCGGCGCGCGGTGCAGTTCTTCAAGGCCAGCGCGGAGAAGCGCACCGCTGAGCGTGTCGGCGTTCTGCTCTATCTCAGCCTTGCCGAACACCGCGCCGAGATCGTCGCCGATGAGGCCATTCTGGCGAAGGTCGAAGAGGGCGTGTGGGGCGACGCGATGGTTGCCCTGGTCGACAAGGTTCGCACGGGCGACCCGGCGGGCGGCATGGCCGATGCGGTGACGCGGATCGGCGCGGTGCTGACGACGCATTTCCCCAAGACCGCTGGCGACGCCAACGAACTGCCCGACCGGCTGATCGAACTATGAGCGCTCCCGACAGCGACGCGCCGGTCGAGACGGTCTGGCAGGGCAAGTTCATCACCGCCAAGCGCCAAGGACGCTGGGAATATGTCGCGCGCGCGCGCGGTATCCGGGCGGCGGTGATCGTCGCGGTCGATGACGAAGGGCACCTGCTGCTGGTCGAGCAGTATCGCGTGCCGCTGGGCCGCCGCTGCCTCGAGCTGCCTGCGGGGCTGATCGGCGATGGCGGCGATGGCGGCGATGACGAGGCAGACGAGACCGCCGCCGCGCGTGAGCTCGAGGAAGAGACAGGCTATCGCGCCGAGCGGATCGAATCGCTCGGCGAGTTCTTCTCCTCGCCCGGTATGGTCAGCGAAAGCTTCACCCTGGTTCGCGCGCACGGCCTGACGCGGGTGGGCGACGGCGGCGGCGTTGAGGGCGAGGACATTATCGTCCACCGCGTGAAGCTGGCGGATGTGCCCGCTTATGTCGCCGAATGCCGCGCGCGCGGAATGGCGATCGACGTGAAGCTGTTGCTGGCGCTGGGCAGCAGCCTGCTCAGCTGATCTTACCGGAAATTATCCGCGTAGGCCTGCAGCTTGAGCGTCTTCACCGGGGCCGGAACGACATGGACGTGAATCCCCTCGCGCGCGGCATAATCCTTGGCCGCTTCCAGCGTCGGAAAGTTCAGCCGCAGCTGCGCGCGCGTGTCGCCCGATCCGGCCCAGCCGGTCAGCGGGTCGGGGCGCTGCTTCTCATGCGATTCGAATTCGAGCACCCAGCGATCGGTGCGGGCGCGGCCCGACTGCATGGCGTTCTTCGGGCGCTGATAGATGCGTGCGGTCGACATGCCCGCTCCTTTAGCCCGATCTTCCGCGCCGTGCATCCGCATTTTTCGTCCGCAGCGTGGCGTTGGCCGCGGCGGGATCGTCGGGCCAGGGGTGGCGGGGATAGCGACCGCGCATTTCCTTGGCGACATCAGCCCAGCTGCCCTTCCAAAAGCCTGGCAGGTCGCGTGTCGTCTGAATCGGGCGACCGGCGGGGGAGGTGAGCGACAGGACGAGCGGCGTGCCATCGCCCAGCATCGGATGGCTCGCGAGGCCGAACAACGCCTGCACCCGCACCTCTACCGTCGGACCGCCCTCTGCGGCATAGTCGATCGCATGGCTCGACCCGGCGGGGGTCTCCAGCCGCGCCGGGGCGAAGCGGTCGAGCATCTTCTGCCCGTCCCACCCGATCCGGTTCTGCAGCGCCTGGGTCAATCCTTCGCCAGATACGGCGTCGAGGCGGCGCTTACCCGCCAGCAGTGGAGGCAACCAGTCGTCCAGATCGGCGATCAGCGCGGCGTCCGACAGCGTGTCGAGTCCGGCATAGGCCGCCCGCGTCCGCAGCGCCTGTGCGGTGTCGGACCAGGGCAGCAGCGCCAGACCGTGTGCGCGAACCCCCTCCAGCAACGCCGCAGCAATCTCGTCCGGGTCGGCGGCGCTGTCGGGACCGGCGGACAGGCGGATTGCGCCCAGCCGCCGCTCGCGCGTCGCTTCGATCCGGCCGGTTGCAGGGTCGAAGCGGACCTGGCGGCGCGTTTCGATGCGATCGGCGAACAGGCTGTCGATCTGTGCGGGATCGAGTGGCGCGGCGGACAGGATGCGCGCGCCCGCCGCCATCCCCTGCGTTTCCGCGACCGCCAGCCATTCGTGGCGGGCGAGCGACGAAGTAGGGTCGAGCTTGAACCCGCGCCCGCCGGCCGAGGCCCAGGTCTCGCCAGACGAATCGCGGCGGCGGGCGATGCGGTCGGGGAAGGCGAGGGCGATGCACAGGGCAACCTGCTCTGCGCCCGGCTCGGTGCTGGGACGCGCCGAAGGAGCGAGTTTCGCCCAGCGATCCGCCAGCTTTCGCGCCGCTTCCGCGCGCTGGCCGCGTTCGCTTCGCCAGCGGCGCATTCGCGATTCGAGATCGGCGTCGGTCCCGCCCAGTCCGCGCTCGCCGAGCAGCACCGCGACCTGCGCGGCGGTGGTCGCCATGCCCAGCTCGCCTGCGCGCACCAGCATGTGGCCGAGCCGTGGCGGCAGCGGGAGCGCGGCGATCGCCTTGCCATGCGCGGTCGGGCGGCCATCGGTATCGAGCGCTTCGAGCGTGGTCAGCCGCGCGCGCGCCTCGGCCACGGCAGCGGCCGGCGGTGGGTCGAGCCAGCGCAGCTCGCGCGGATCAGCGACACCCCACAACGCGCAATCGAGCGTCAGCGCCGACAGGTCGGCCTCGAGAATTTCGGGCGGGTCGTAGGGCGGCAATCCCGCCGTCGCCGCCGCCTCCCACAGACGGTACGCGACCCCCGGCCCCTGCCGCGCGGCGCGACCGGCACGCTGTGTCGCCGATGCCTGGCTGGCGCGTTCGGTGACAAGCCGTGTCATCCCCGCTGCGCGGTCGTAGCGCGGGCGGCGCGCCAGTCCCGAATCTACCACCACGCGGATGCCGTCGAGCGTGAGCGAGGTTTCCGCGATCGACGTCGCCAGCACGATCTTGCGCCGACCGCTTGGATCGGGGGCAATGGCGGCGCGCTGGGCGGCGGGGTCGAGGCTGCCGTGCAACTTGTGGACGATGGCACCGGGGATGTCGCCCAGCCGCTCGGCGGTCCGCTCGATCTCGGCAACGCCGGGCAGAAAGGCGAGGATACCGCCCTCCGCCTCTCGCAGCGCCTGTCGGATCGCGGCGGCGACCGGTTCATCGATCCGCGCCTCGGCCGGGCGGCCGAGATGGCGCAGCTCCAGCGGATAGCTGCGCCCTTCGCTTTCGATGACCGGCGCCCCGTCCATCAATCTGGAGAAGCGCGCGCCGTCGAGCGTCGCCGACATCGCCACGATCCGCAGGTCGGGCCGCAACGCCCCCTGCGCATCCAGCGCCAGCGCCAGCCCGAAATCGCTGTCGAGGCTGCGTTCATGCACCTCGTCGAACAATACCGCGCTGACCCCGGCCAGCTCGGGATCGGCCTGGATGCGGTTGACGAAAATACCCTCGGTCACGACCGTCACCCGCGTCACCGCGGACCGCCGCGTATCCATCCGCGTGGCATAGCCGAAGGTCGCGCCGACCTTCTCCTCCGCCAGCGCCGCCATCCGCTCGGCGGCGGCGCGCGCGGCGAGGCGGCGGGGGGAGAGCAGCAGGATCTCGCCGTCGCACCACCGCTCGGTCAGCAGGGCGGGGGCGACGGCCGTGGTCTTGCCCGCACCGGGTGGCGCAACGAGCACGGCGTTGCTGCCATCACGCAGCGCGGCAAGCAGGTCGGGCAGGACGGCATGGATCGGCAGGTCGCTCACCCGCCTGCCCTACGCAATTCGGCGCGTCGCTTGAAGCCGCGATGGCACCGGATCGCGTGGCGCGCGTTGCGCCCAATCGGAAAGGAGACACGATATGGCACGGACGGTTTCGAGCTTCACGGTCGCGGCAGACGGCAAGGGCGATTATCTGCTCAATTTCGAGGATGAGGATGGCGAGACGATCGAGCTCACGGCGAGCTTCGAACAGCTCGACCTGATCGCCGACGCGATCGGCGAAGCGCTCGACGCGGACGAGGAAGATGCGCTCGGCGTCGATGATGATGAGGATGAGCCGGTCGAGGAGTAAGCGTGGTGTTCTGATCCGGCACGGCCGGATCAGAAACTCAATACGCCCGCGCCACCGCGAACTCGACTGCTTCGATCATCGCGTCCTTCGCCGCACTGGCGGGGAAGCCGCCGATCGCGTCGATCGCGCGCTGGCCATAATGGCGTGCGCGGGCCAGGGTGTCGTCGACTGCGCGGCTGGAGCGGACCAGCTCGACCGCGTGCGCAAAATCAGCGTCATCGTTGCGGCGGCCTAGCACCGCCTCACGCCAGAAGGCGCGCTCTTCCTCATTGCCGCGGGCATAGGCGAGGATGACGGGCAGCGTCATCTTGCCCTCGCGGAAGTCGTCGCCAGCGTCCTTGCCCATCGTTCCCGCGTCGGAAACATAATCGATCGCGTCGTCGACCAGCTGGAACGCAATGCCGAGGTTGCGGCCATAGGCGTCGAGGGCGGCTTCGTCGGCTTCGCTGCGTTCGGCGACGACGGCGGCGATGCGGCAGGCGGCGGCGAACAAGGCGGCGGTTTTCGCGCCGATGATGTCGAGATAGCGCCCCTCGTCCAATTCGACACGGCGGGCGGCGGTAAGTTGATTCACTTCCCCTTCCGCGATCACCGCGCTGGCGTTGGACAGGATCTTGAGCACCTTGAGGCTGCCATCCTCGACCATCAGCTCGAAGCTGCGGCTGAACAGGAAATCGCCGACCAGTACGCTGGCGGGGTTGCCCCAGATCAAATTGGCGGTGCGCTTGCCGCGGCGCATGTCGCTGCCATCGACGACGTCGTCGTGGAGCAACGTCGCGGTGTGGATGAACTCGACGGCTGCCGCGAGGCGGTGGTGGCGATTGCCCGGATAATCGAGCAGCCGCGCGCTCGCCAGCGTCAGCATCGGGCGCATGCGCTTGCCCCCGCCCGCGATCAGATGGCCGGCGAGTTCGGGGATCAGCGGAATCTGTGACTGCATCCGGTCGAGAATGACCGAATTGACATGGTTCATGTCACCCGCAACCAGCGCGATCATCGGCTCGAGCGAGGGGGCGGCACTGCGGCCGATGCGATGGATGGTCGCGCTCATGGCGACGCGATGGCGGCAAGTTGCCGTAAAGGCAAGCGTTGAGGGTTGCGCGGGGAGGAAAGCACGGCAAGAAGGCGCGCGAGCGGCGAAATTGGCAATCAAAGGGCAGGGACATGAGCGACGAAACGCTGAAGCGCTATCGCCAGAGCATTGACCGGATCGACGCGGCGCTCGTGTTTCTGCTCGCCGAACGGTTCCAGATCACCCAGGCGGTCGGGCGCTTCAAGGCGGAAACCAACCTGCCCCCCGCCGATCCGGCACGCGAAGAGCGGCAGATCGCCCGGCTGCGGGACCTGGCCGCGCAAGCCGATCTCGACCCCGAATTTTCCGAGAAGTTTCTGCGCTTCATCATCGATGAAGTGATCCGTCATCATGCGCAGATGCAGGACGGTCCTGACGCGGCCGAATAATCGGCTGCCTTCGCACCGGCACAATTTTGCGACAATGCGCCACTAAAGCGCGCGCACCGGGTTGTTGCCCGCGCGTTTCACGAGTTCTGGAGTATCGACTATGCGGCATGCGGCGTGGATGACGGCGGTATTGATGGCGACGGCGTCGTCCGGCGCAATGGCCGCCGGTCAGGCTGCGCCGACCGGCCCGGTCGCCGCGCCGCAGACCAACCCGCAGGAGCCCGAGACCGGCGCGCCGGGCGGGGCGATGAACGACGAGGTCGAGGAAGTGGTGATCACCGGCGCGCCGCCGCGCGGCTCGGTGCCCGGCGACGTCAAGCCCGAGCTGGTGCTCAACGCCGCCGACATCCGCGCCTATGGCGTTGGATCGCTGGCCGAACTGCTCACCGAGCTTGAGCCGCAGACGCGCAGCGGGCGCGGGCGCGGCGGCGGCGCCCCGGTGCTGTTGCTCAGCGGGCGGCGCATTTCCGGCTTTGGCGAAATCCGCGACATCCCGCCCGAGGCGATCGAGCGCGTCGACATCCTGCCCGAAGAAGCGGCGCTCAAGCTGGGGTATCGCGCCGATCAGCGCGTGGTGAACATCGTGCTACGCCGCCGCTTCCGCGCCTTCACTGTCGAACTCGACGGCAGCGCCGCGACCGGTGACGGGACCGGCGGGCAGGATGTCGAGCTCAGCCTGCTGCGCCTCAACCCCAATGGCCGTCTCAACCTCGACCTGGAATATGAGCGCGACACCGCGCTGCTGGAGAGCGAGCGCGAGATCATCCCCGATCCGACGGCACCGCCGCGCACCGACCTCGATTTCCGGACGCTGCGCCCCGAAACCCAGAATGTGACGCTCAACGGCGTGCTCAGCCGCAACATCGGCAAGACCGTCGCGACCGCGAACCTGCGGATGGAGCAGAATTGGAGCGATTCGCTGCTCGGCCTGCCCAGCGGCAGCACCGATCCGCTGGAGCGCAGCAGCGAAACTAACACCCTGCAGGGCGGCGTGTCGTTCAACGGGGATATCTCGACCAAATGGCGCTGGTCGCTGACCGGTAACTGGGACCGGGTCGAAAACCGCACGCTCACCGATCGCGACACCGGACGCACCGATTGGGCGCAGTCGGTATCGAACGTCGGATCGATCGACGCACTGGTCAACGGTCCGGTCGCCGAACTGCCCGCCGGTGCGATCAATACCAGCCTCCGCATCAACGGCCGCACCAGCGATTTCGACGCGCAGTCCCGCCGCGCCACCGGCTACACCGCAACCGATATCGGTCGCACCAGCGGCAGCGTACGCGGCAATATCGACCTGCCCATCGCCAGCCGCACCCGCGCGCCGCTCGGCCCGCTCGGCAATTTCTCGCTCAATGCGAATGCGGAGGTCGAGCAGCTGTCGGATTTCGGCACGTTGCTTACCTATGGCTATGGCGCGAACTGGTCGCCGATCGACGGGCTGCGCATGCTGGCGTCGTTCACCGAGGAAGAAGGCGCGCCGTCGGCGCAGCAGCTGGGCAATCCGGTGGTCGACACGCCCAATGTGCGCGTGTTCGATTTCGTGCGCGGCGAGACGGTCGACATTACCCGCCGCGATGGCGGCAATCCCGGTCTCATCGCCGACAACCGCAGCGTGATGAAGCTGGGGCTGAACTATCAGCCGGTGCAGAAGCTCGATCTCAGCTTCAACGTGGATTACACCAAGAGTATCGTTCGCGACCCGATCGCGTCCTTCCCGACCGCGACGGCGGAGATCGAGGCGGCGTTCCCCGACCGGTTCGAACGCGACGCAAGTGGCCAGCTGTTGCGTATCGACAACCGCCCGATCAATTTCGCGCGGAGCGAGCGTGAGCAGATTCGATGGGGCATCAACTTCTCCGCCCCGATCGCCTCGCCGCTGGCGCGCAAGGCGGCGGAAGAGTTCCGCGCCCGGCGCGAGGCGATGATGGCCGCGCGTCAGGCGCAGCAGGGCCAGCCGGGTCAGACGGCCGAGGGTGGCGCGGTGCCGCCGCCGCCGGGCGGTGAGCGTCCCCGCGGTGAAGGAGCACAGGGTCCGGGCGGGCAGCGCGGTCCCGGCGGTGGTCCCGGCTTTGGCGGTGGGCGCGGACCCGGTGGGCCCGGTGGCTTCGGGGGCGGATTTGGCGGCGGCCCCGGTGGTCCGGGCGGGCCGGGTGGCGGCGGGCGGTTGCAGCTCGGCATCTTCCACACCGTCGCGCTGACCGACCGGATCGAGATTCGCGACGGGCTTCCCGCGCTCGACCTGCTCGACGGATCGGCGACGGGCAGCCGCGGCGGATCGCCGCGCCATCAGATCGAAGTACGCGCCGGCGTCGTGCGCGACGGCATCGGTCTGCGGCTCAACGCCGACTGGCAGAGCGCAACGCGGGTCGATGGCGGGGCGACCGGATCGGGTCAGTTGCGCTTCGATGATTTCACCACGGTCGGGCTGCGCCTGTTCGCCAATTTCGGGCCGCAGTTCAAATTCGTGCGTGACAATCGCTGGCTGGTGGGAACGCGGGTGGTGCTGTCGGTCGACAATCTGCTCGACAGCCGCCTCAAGGTGACCGACGCCAATGGCGGGACACCGTACAGCTATCAGCCGACCCTGCTCGATCCGGTCGGGCGGACGGTGCGGATCAGCGTACGGAAGCTGTTTTTCTGAGCGCATTCGGCGTCGCTAACGCGACGCGTGCGGCACCGGCCCGCTCCCCCACCCGGCCACCCATAGAATATGCTGACATTGGGTGGCCGACTGAGGGACCGGGCCGGTGCCGCACTTCGGCGCAGCCGCAGCGCGTTACTTATCCAGCCTGCTCTTGCGATAGAGCAACGTGATCGCAACGCGGCGGTTGCGCGGGTCGGCGGGGTTGTCGGCGATCAGCGGCTCGCGGTCGGCAACGCCCTCGATCCGCTCGAACCGCGCCTCGGGCACGCCGGCGGCGACGAGGCGGCGGCGCGTTTCCTCCGACCGGGCGCTGGACAGCATCCAGTTGTTCATGTTGGTCGGGTCGCCATAGCGCAGGCTGTCGGTATGGCCGCGGATCATCAGCGGATTGTCCGAATCCGCGATCGACTGCGCGACCAGCTTCACCAGCGCCGCCGCATCGGGCACGAAGCTGGTCGTGCCGAGTGCGAACATCGAATAATCGGCGTCGTCCATCAGGTCGATGCGCATCCCCTCCCGCGTCGGCACAAACCGCACCTGCTTGCCGAGCCGGGTGAGGCCATTGGCCTTCATCTTGCGTTCGATCTCGGTCTTCATTTTGGCAAAGGCCTTGCGGTCTGCGGCGTCCATCGCCTCCTTGTTCTTGAGGCTGCCCTTTTCGCCCGTGCCGACCCGGTCGCCGCCGGTTGCGCCTGCGGGGATCGTCATCGATCGCGTGCCGGTCTGCTTGGCGTTGGTCGGGTAGTTGTCTTTCCCCTGGATTGCGTTGCCGCCCATCAGGCCGTTGGAGCCGGCGCTGTTCTGCTTGAACTCGATCAAGGTCGGCGCGAAATAGTCGGCCAGCGCCTTGCGCTGCTTCTCATTGGTCGCACCGAGCAGCCACATCAGCAGGAAGAACGCCATCATCGCCGTCACGAAATCGGCATAGGCGACCTTCCACGCGCCGCCATGATGACCCCCGCCGCCTTCGACGAAGATCTTCTTGACGATGATCTTGGGCGGCTGCTTCGCCGCGTGAGGTGCGCGTGCGGTCATTGTTTAGTCGCAGTCGCGTTCGGATCGAACCAAGCATTGTTCCCCTGCGAACGCAGGGGCCCAGGGTCCGGAGCGAGCCGCTTGTGGCTCTGGACCCCTGCTTTCGCAGGGGAGCAGGCCGTCAGATTGAAATCGAGCATCGCCTGTCACCATCAGCGTCCGCGAAGGCCATCAAAGACCTCGGCGAAGCCGGGCTGGTTGTGGTGCGCGATGCCGCTGCGCGCGGCTTCGATCACCAAAGGCTGCGGATGGCCGTGGAGCGAGGCGATGATGATCTGCTTGACCGTGTGATAGATCGCCGCGTCGGCATCGATGATCTGCTTGAGCCGCCCGGCGAGCGGGCCGACCAGGCCATAGGCGAGCAACACGCCGAGGAAGGTGCCGACCAGCGCCGATCCGATCATGCCGCCCAGAATGTTCGGCGGCTTGTCGATCGATCCCATCGTCTTGACCACGCCGAGCACCGCCGCGACGATGCCCAAAGCGGGCAGTGCATCGGCGAGGTTCTGGAGCGCGTGCTGCGGTTCGGCAACCTCGTGATGGTGGGTTTTGATCGCATTATCCATCACCTCTTCGACCGCATGCACGTCGAGCGTGCCGGACGAGACGACGACGAGCCGCAGCGTATCGGCGATCAGGCTGGTCAGCGCGGGATCGGCGAGCAGCCGGGGATATTCGGCGAAGATCGCGGATGACTTCGGATCCTCGACATGCGGTTCCAGCGCGATCGGGCCATCGATGCGCAGCAGCTTCATCAGTTTGCTGACCAGGAAGATGACGTCGAGATAGTCCTGCTTCTTGTATTTCGGGCCCTTGAGCACCTTCACGAAGCCGCCGCCCAGCGCCTTCAGCTCGCGCCCCGAATTGCCGATGATCAGTGCGCCGACGGCGGCACCGCCGATGATCAGCATTTCGTGCGGAAGCGCGTGCAGCACGGGTTCGAGCGCGCCGCCGGTCAGGGCGAAACCGCCGAATACCATCGCGATCAGGACGACGAAGCCGATTGCTGGAAACATAAGTGCGATCTTCCCCCGAAGTCACCGGAGCCTGCCGAACGGGCGGCCTATTCAAAACTGTCTAACGACCGATTCACCCTGAACTTGAGGCGTTCAGCGCAGATAATCGAACAAAGACAGGCTGGTGAGCTTGGTGAAGCTCGCCTGCGTTGCCTGAAGGATGGTCAGAGTCTTTTGCAGCTGCGCGATCGAGTCCGCGGTGTCGGCATCCTCGATCCCCGTGCGCGCAGCTTCGCGCGTGATCTCGGCCTCACCCAGCCGATCTGCCTCAAGGTCGAGGCGGAAGGCGCGCGCGCCGACCGAGGCGCGGGTCGCGCCGAGCTGATCGAGGGCGGCGTCGAGGTCGCTCATCGCGGTCTCGACGCCGCCCGCCGCTCCGTCCGGCCCGAGAGCCGCGGCGAAGGCGGAAAGGATCTGGAACATGTCGGTGGTCCCGCCGGACCCCGTGATGCCGCCGAACGCACGGGCCCCGCTGATGGTTGCAGCGATCGATTCACCCTCTCCAATCGGGATCGCCGCCGGTTCGCCACCGCCGGTCCACAGAACGCTGCCGTCATCCTGCACGGTGAAGGCCGCGTCGCCCGACGTGCCGCCGAACAAAGGCTGGCCGCGCGTGTCAGTGCTGTTGGCAACGCCGATCAGGTCGGTGAGGATCGCCTCGATCTCGACCTTGATCGCCGCGCGGCCCTCGTCAGTCACCGTGTCGCTGTTCGCCTGCACCGCGAGGGTGCGGGCGCGCTGGAGCTGGGTTTCGACCTGATCGAGCGCGGTGTCGGTCGCGCCGAGCAACGCCTGAGCGGTCTTGATGTTGGCGCCATAAGCGCCGTCGTCCGCCCCGGCGCGCTTGAGGCCCGACAGCTGCTGCCACCCCGACGCGCTGTCCGACGGGGCGAGGATCTTCTTGCCGGTCGCGACCTGGGTCTGCAGCTTGTCGGCCTGACTGGTCAGGCTCGCCATCAGCAGCGAGGGGCGATCGAAGCTCTGGCTGGTCGTCACGCGCATGGGGATCACCGGATGTCGAAGAGGGTCTGGAGCGTTTCGCGGGCGACCTGGATCACCCGGCTCGATGCCTGATAGGCCTGCTGGAAGCGAATCAGGTCGACCGCTTCCTCGTCCACATTGACGCCGGTCACGGAATCGCGCGCGGCGACCGCGTTGCCGCGGATCGTCGATTGAACTTCGGCAATCGCGCGGCGGCCCGCGAGCGCGCTGGCATTGCCGGTGGTCAGGGTCGTCAACTGGCTCTCAAAGCCTTCGTCGCGGCGCAGCGTGGCGAGCGCGTTCAGGTTGCCATTGCCGCGTTCGCCCTCGCCCGGTGCCGCAGCAGCGATGCCGCGCGGGTCGGTCAGGACAAGGCGGAAATCGCGCGCGCCGGTCGCGGCGAACATCGCTCCGCCGGCGGCACCGTTCAGGTCAGCACCGCTCGCCTGCACCGCGTTGACGCCCTCGGCGAAATCGGTCGCGAGCGTGTCGAGCGCAGCCTTGGCGTCGGCGAGGCGGGCGGCACCCTCGGCGACTCCCGCCAGCGCGCCGCCGCCGGGCGTCAGCGCCTGCGAACCCTCGATGCCATAAACGGCAAAGGACACCGCGCCCTCGCTGCGGGCATAGGTCGCGATCGCCGCCTGGTCGCCCTGGACCAGCAACGGCCCGCCGCCACCCGCGCGCACTGTGGCGCGGCCGGCAGCGTCGAAGCTGGCGGAGACATCGGTCAGCGCCGCCATCGAATCGAGCAGCCGGTCGCGTTCGTCGAGCAACGCGGCCTGTGCGCTGCTGCCCTGTGCCGTGCGGCCGAGCGAGGCGTTGACCTTGGCGAGGCTCGCGCTGAGCGTGTTGAGATCGGCGACCGCAGCCTCTGCGGTCCCGTCGAGATCGGCGGTTGCGCCGTCGATCGCGCTCGCGGTCGCGGTGAAGCTGTGCGCCAGCGTCGCCGCGGCCTGAAGGAAGGTTGCGCGCGGTGCGCTGGCCGTCGGATCGGCGGCAAGCGCGGTCGCGGCGTTGAAGAAGGCGGTCATCCGCTCGTCGAGCTTGTTTCCGGTCAGCGCGCTTTCGATCCGGTCGAGCCAGACAATCCCCGCCTCGCTGCGCGCCAGATCGGACCCGGCGGCACGCACTTCGGCATTACGCAGGTCGCTGCCGGTGCGGGTCACGCCACTAACGGTCACGCCGAGGCCGTTGAGCGTGCGGCCCGAGGCATCGCCGGGTGCTGCGACCTCACGCGTCGATGCGACGCGGCGCGAATAGCCGGCGGTCCCGGCGTTCGCGATATTCTCCGACGTCGTGGTCAGCGCGGTCTGGTAGGCGCGCACGCCACTGGCGCCGATCGAAAGCATGTCGGTCATGGCGTGTTACCTTTGTCCCTGTCCGCGACCGGGGCTTCCGTGACGCTTCCCGCTTTCGCGAGGAATTCGGTCATCGCCTTGCCGATCCCCATCGGCGTGTGCGCGGCCATGTTTTCGGCGAGTTTCTGGTCCTGCATGTCGCGGAACTGGTCGAGCGCCTGGCTTTCGAAGAGGCTGTCGGCCAGCTTCGCCTTGCGCATCGCGCCCAGCATCATCTTGGTGAAGATCGCCTCGAACTTCTCGCCCGCCGCGTCGAGATTGTCGCGCGTGCCCAAGCGGGCCGTGTCGGTCGAGACACTGCCGGTCAGCTTGAGCGCTGCGGGTGCGGGGGCGCGAAGGTCGGTCACAGGACGATCAGCTCCGCCTTGAGCGCGCCGGCCTGCTTCAGCGCTTCGAGGATGGCGACCAGATCGGCCGGCGACGCGCCGATCGCGTTCACCGCCTTGACGACATCCGCCAGCTTGGGACCCGGATCCATCAGGAACATCGGACGCTTCTCCTCCTCGACGCCGACGCCGCTCTGCTGCTCGACCCGGGTCTCGCCCTGGCTGAACGGCAGCGGCTGAACGACCCGCTGGGATTCATCAATACGAACGGTAAGTTTACCATGAGTTACCGCAGCGGGGCTGACCCGGACGGCCGAGTTGATGACCACGGTGCCGGTACGCGCGTTAACGATTACCTTGGCCGCAGCCTCGGCCGCGTCGACGTCGAGATTCTCGATCTCGCTCATGATCTGGGCGCGGACGTCGGCACCCTGCGGCGCATTGACCGCGACCGACACCGCATCGATCGCGCGCGCCGTGCCAAAGCCGTAACGGCCGTTGATTGCATCGGCGACGCGCTGCGCCGTGGTGAAATCGGCCCGCGCGAGATTGTAGGTCAGCGTCGGCGCGGTGGCGAAGCCGGTTTCGACTGCGCGCTCGACCGTTGCCCCCTCCGGGATGCGGCCCGACGAGGGGATGTTGACGACGATCTTCGACCCGTCTGCGCCTTCCGCGCCCAGCCCGCCGACGGCGAGGTTGCCCTGCGCCATCGCATAGATCTGGCCATCGGCACCCAGCATCGGGGTCAGCACCAGCGTGCCGCCGCGCAGGCTCTTGGCCTTGCCCATCGACGACACGGTGATGTCGAGCTTCTGCCCCGGCTTGGCAAAGGCGGGCAGCTCGGCGGTGACCAGCACGACCGCAGCGTTCTTGAGCGCCGGATTGACCCCGGGCGGCAGCGCCAGGCCGAAGCGCGCGGTCACACCCTTTATCGACTGGACGGTATATTCCAGATTGTCATCACCCGTGCCCGGCAGGCCGACGACGATGCCGTAACCGGTCAGCTGGTTGGTGCGGATGCCCTGAAAATTGCCGAGATCCTTGATCCGCTCGGCCGCGACGGGCTGGGCGAGGATCAGGGTGGCGAGCAGGGCGAGGAGAAAGCGCAGCATGTCTCAGGTCCTCAGAACGGGCTGATCGACTGGAAGAAGCGGCTGAGCCACCCCTGGCGCGCGGCGCGGGCGACATCGCCCTTGCCGGTATAGGCGATGCGGGCATCGGCGACGCGGGTCGACGCGATGCGGTTGTTCGCGTCGATATCGGTGGGGCGGATCAGCCCCTTGATCTGCACGAACTCGTCGCCGCGGTTGAGCGTCACGCGCTTCTGACCCTGCACCAGCATTGTGCCATTGGGCAGCACCGCGGCGACGGTCACGCTGATCTCGCCCGAAAGCGCGTTGGACTGGTCGGCCGCGCCGGTGCCCTTGAACCCACGCTTGCCGCTGACGCTCGCGTCGCTCTGGCTGAACAGGCTGAGCGCGCCGGTGGTCGGCGGGGTCAGCGAAAAGCCGCCGCTGCTGTCGAGATCGGTGCTCGCCGATTTGGACGCGCTGGTGCGCTCGACCAGCACGATCGTCACCGGATCGCCGACACGGCGTGCGCGCGTACCCTCGTGCAGCGCGGCATAGCCTTCGCTCACCTGAAAGATCGATCCGTTGGCGGCGGGCGGCGGCGGGGTGGGCGCTGGCAGGGTGACGGTGAAGTCCTCCACCGGCTTCTTCTTGCCGAACAGCTGCGCGTCGACCGGCTGCGCGGCGAAGGCGCAGGCGGTGAGGGCGGCGAGGGCGGACACAGTGCGCATCATCGGGCCCTCAGACATTCTGGTTGATGTACTGGAGCATCTCGTCGCTCGCCGAGATCATCTTGGAATTGACCTCGTACGCGCGCTGGGTCTCGATCATGTCGACCAGTTCCTCGACGACATTGACGTTCGATCCTTCGAGCATGCCCTGACGGATGTTGCCGCGCCCGTCCTGCCCGGCGATGCCGAGATTGACCGCACCGCTCGCCGCGGTTTCGACGAGGTAATTGTCGCCGATCGCCTGCAGCCCCGCGCTGTTGGGGAAGGCCGCGATCTGGATCTGGCCGACCTGGCTTGCCTCGGTCTGGCCTGCGATCGTCGCACTGACCGTGCCGTCGCTGCCGACGGTGATCGACGTCGCGCCCTCGGGGATCGTGATGCCGGGCATCACCTGATAGCCCTCGCTCGTCACCAGCATCCCTTCGGGCGAGCGCGCGAAATTGCCGGCGCGGGTATAGCCGAGCTGGCCGCCCGGCATCTGCACCTGGAAATAGCCATTGCCGTCGAGCGCCATGTCGAGCGCGTTGCCGGTGGTCTGCATCGCACCCTGCGTGTCGATCCGCGCCGTGCCCTGAATGCGCACGCCAGTGCCGAGATTGGTGCCGGTGGCATATTTGGTCTCGGCCGTGCTCGCCGCGCCGGGGGCAGTGACGACCTGATAGGCCAGCGCCTCGAAGCTCGCCCGATCGCGCTTGTAGCCGGTGGTATTCACGTTCGCGAGGTTGTTCGAGATCACCCGCATGCGCATGTCCTGGGCATCAAGCCCGGTGCGCGCGATGTGCATTGCTGCTGAACCCATGGGTCTAATCCTTCTCTGAAATTCTTAGCTGACGCGCATGAGCGAGGCGGAGCTCTCGTCCATCGCCTTGGCGTCGCGGAGCAGGTTCGCCTGCACTTCGTAGCTGCGCTGATTCTCGATCATGTCGACCAGCGCCTGCGTCAGATTGACGTTCGATCCTTCGAGCGCGCCCGACATCACCGTCGCGTCCATGTCCTGCGGCAGGGTGCCGCCGCCCCGGACATGGAGCAGATTGTCCAGTCCCTTGACGGTGGTGCTGCCCTTGTCGCTGACCAGCTTGATCTGGTCGATGATCTGCGGCGGCTGCGTCGGATCGGCGCCGGGCGGGACGATCGACAGCGTGCCGTCGCTCGCGATCATGATCTTGTCGTGCGGCGGCACGGTGATGGGGCCCCCCGACCCCATCACCGGGAAACCGTCGCCGGTTTCCAAGACGCCACTCGGCGCAACGCGCAGATCGCCGCGCCGTGTGTAAGCTTCGCTGCCATCGGTCGCCTGGACCGCGAGCCAGCCTTCGCCGGTGATCGCGATGTCCAGCCCGCGGCCGGTCTGGGTGATCGCCCCTGCGCGGCGATCCATGTCGACCACCGTTTCGGCGCTGGGCTGGCGGCTGTCATGGCCGTCGCCCTGCACCAGCAGGCGTTCGAAATTGATGCGGTCCGCGCGGTAGCCGATGGTGGAGGCGTTCGCGATGTTGTTCGCGATCGTCGCCTGCGCCTGCATCTGACCCTTAAGGCCGGACAGGGCGGTGTAGACGAGTCTATCCATCGCGAATGCCTCCTAAATCGCTGAAATCAGCTGCGGATGTTGAAGATGGTCTGCGAGATCTGGCTGGCGGTATCGAGCGCCTTGGCATTCGCCTGGAAGTTGCGCTGTGCCGCGATCAGCCCGACCAGTTCCTCGGTAATGTCGACATTCGAGCGCTCGATCGCGCCCGACATCAGGCCGCCAAAGCCGTTGACGCCCGGCTCGCCCAGCCGCGGTTCGCCCGACAGGCCGGTCGCGGCCCAGGTCGAGTTGCCGAGCTGACGCAGGCCCGAGGGGTTGGAGAAGTTGGCGAGCGCCACCTTGCCCAGCGCCAGGCTGTCGCCATTGGAGAAGCTGGCGCGGACGATGCCGTCCTCGCCCACCGTCACGCCGTCGAGCTGGCCGACCGCCTTGCCGTCCTGGCTGCGGCTGTCGACGCTGAACGGTGCGCCCAGCTGGGTGGTGGCGCTGCCGAAGTCGAGCGCGATGCTCTGTTCGGTCGTGCTCGACCCGACGGTGAAGGGCGCGAACTGGGTCGGCGCGGTCGGATTGGTCAGCGCGCCGCTGGCGTCGAAGGTCAGCGTCACCGGCTGTGGATTGGCCGCGTCGGTGCCGAGCTGCTTGTCGCCAACAAAGGTATAGACCGACCAGGTCGACGGCGCGTCGGTCGTCTCGCGCACGAAATAGCTGGTCATCGTCAGCGGGTTGCCGCTGGCGTCATAGATCGTCGTCTGGGTCGAGTTATTGTAGGTGCCCGGATCGAAGCGGTCGAACGCATAGGGCGTATCCGGGCCGAAGCGTGATGCCTCAGACGGGACCGACGAGTAGGCTGAGAGGTTGAGCGAAAGCGCGACATTCTCGGTCGCTTCCGGCACGCCGCTGGTCTGCGGCAGGCGCAGGTTCACGGTCGAGCCAAGGCCGGTCGCGACCACCGCGCCCGATCCGTCGACCGGATAGACCTGAAGATAGCCGCCCTGCGAGTCGGTGACGTAGCGGTTGCTGTCGACCAGAAAGCTGCCGTTGCGGGTGAAGTTGACGCCCGCCGCATCCAGGCTGGGCTTGACCGCGAAGAAGCCGTCGCCGGCGACCGCGATGTCCAGGCTGGACGCCGATTGCTGCATGCCGCCCTGACCGAATTGCTGGCGGATCGCCTTCACCACGGTGCCCGACCCGATCATCTGGTTGGGGTTCAGCGACACGCTCGACGCGATCACGTCGGCAAATTCGGTGCGGCTCTTCTTGAAGCCGTTGGTCGATACGTTCGCCAGATTGTGGCTGATGGTCGACATGTCGGTCTGCGCCGCCTGAAGACCCGAGAGCGAGGTGTAGAAGGACATCGATTAGGCTCCTGTTTGGACTCAGGCGATCTGGCGGATCGCGGTGGTGGACACCTGGCCGATGCCAGGCAGGGTAAGGATAGGGTTGCCGTCGCTGCCCATCGCGACCGAGGTCACGGGGGCCCAGACGAGTGACTTTGCAGTGACGGCGGCCCCATCGGCGTCGCGTGCGGCGACGCGGATGGTGAAGGGACCATCGCCGGCCGGCTCGCCGGTGTCGGTGGTGCCGTCCCATTCGAATTCGGTGCGACCCGCCGGCGCGGCGCCAAGCGACACGCTCTTGAGGATTTCGCCGTTCGGCCCCTCGATCACCACGTTGACCTCGGATGCGGCGGCGCCCAGCTCGATCATGCCGCCGAGCGAGCCGTCGGTGCGCGGATAGGCGACGCTGCCTTCGGTCAGCACGGTACGGCCGACCCAGCTGACCATGTCGGTGGTGCTGGTCGCGCCGAGCTTGGCGGCGATCGCCTGCAGCGTCGTGTTCATCTCGCTGATTCCGGCGAGCGACGAGAATTGCGCCATCTGCGCGACCATCTGGGTGTTATCGACCGGATCGAACGGGTCCTGATTCTTCATCTGCGCGGTCATCAGCGTCAGGAAGTCGGACTGGTCCATCGCCGACGACCCCAGCCCGCTGGTGTTCGTCTGGCTGGTCGTGCCGGTGCGGCCGATGCCGAGATTGCTCAGCGTCGTGTCGAATGCGGTCATCAGCTGCGTCCCAGGTTGAGCGTCTGGGTGATCAGCGTCTTGGCCGTCTGCATCACTTCGACATTGTTCTGATAGGTGCGGGCGGTCTCCATCATGTCGACCAGCTCGCGCGTTTCATCGACCGCGCTTTCCCAGACATTGCCCTCGGCATCGGCCATCGGGTTGCCGGGGTCGTAGCGCTTGGTCGGCGCCTCGCCCGCCGCGACGACGCTTTCGACATCGACCGTCGCCATGCCGCTGGCCGCATCGAAATGGGTGCGGAAGACGGGCTTCATCGTGCGATAGGCTTCGCCCGGATTGGACGCGACCTGGCCGACATTGGCGAGGTTGGAGGCGGTGGTGTTCATCCGGACGAGCTGCGCCGACATGGCGCGACCCGCGACCTGGAAGATGGAAAGCGGCTGGTCGGACATGGCTTACTCTCCCTTCAGCGCGCGCTTGAGCGTGTCGATGCGGCCGTTGAGGAATGCGAGCGTCGTCTGGTAGGCGACGGCATTCTCGGCAAAGGCGGTCTGTTCGGTGGCCAGCTCGACCGTATTGCCGTCGAGGCTGGGCTGCAGCGGAACGCGATACTTCGTCGCGCCGCTGATCGGATCGGTGCCCGCCATGCCCGGCGTTTCGATCGCATTCAGTGCCTCGCGAAAGTCGATGTCCTTCGCCTTGAAGCCGGGGGTCGACGCGTTCGCGATGTTCGACGCGAGCACGCCCATGCGCTGCGACCGCACCTGAAGCGCCGCGCCGTGCACCCCGAAGAGACTGTTGCTGCCCATATTGACGGTCCTCATGCCAATGTTCGGACGGTTCCTAGCAATGGGCGTGCCAGTTTGAGGTCGACGGGCCGGAATCGCCGCATTTGCCGCTTTGGCGGCTGGCGGCGGCAAGGATTTGCCGGGCGGCGGCAGCGGATTTGCCGGTTTTGCCGGGCGCACGTGCCCTTGGCTGGGTTTCCCTCCCAGCGGGCGAATTGGCCCGGCGCTTGCAAAGCTCTCGCGCATGAATAGTGCCGCACCCGCCGACATTGCCGCGCTGGCCCCGCTCGACGCCTCCGTGCTGCTCGACCCGCTGGCGCTTGCCATCGTGCTCGGCGGAACGGCGGCGAGCGTGGTGCTGCGGCACCGGTTGGCCGATGTCGGGCGCGGACTGGTTGCGCTGAAGGCGATGCTGCGTCGTCCGTTCGACGCCGCGCCGCTGATCGCGCAGACCGAGGCCCTCGAACGCATTGCCAAGCGCCACGGGCTGATCGCGCTCGACCGGTCAGTGATCGACGATCCCGACATGGCCGCGGCGGTCGCGGCGGCCGTCGATGGCGCAAGCCCGTCGGAGATCGAGGCGATCGTCCGTGATCGCGCCGCGTCGCGCGCAGAACGTCACCGCGCGGTCATCGAGCTATGGAGCGGGGTGGCCGAGGCTGCGCCCGCGATGGGCCTGATCGGCACGATCCTGGGTCTGGTCCGCATGTTCGCGGCGATGGACAATCCCGACCGGATCGGCGCAGCGATGGCGGTTGCGTTGCTCGCCACCCTTTATGGCGCGTTGCTCGCCAATCTCGTCGCCATGCCGATCGTCGCACGCCTGAAGCGCCTCGCGCGCGCCGAAGCGACCGAACGGCTGCACCTCGCCGCCCCGCTGGCGCGCCTCGCCACGCTCGAACGCGCGCGCAAACGCGAGTTGGCGGCATGAGCGCCACAGTCTCCCCTGACAGCTGGGACGAGATTGCCCCCGCGCGATCGGTATGGCTGATCACGCTTGCCGATCTGGCGCTGCTGCTGATCGGCTTCTTCGTCCTGCTGCAGGCACATCGCGAGGTGGATCGGGCGCGGCTGTTCGCTGGTTTGCGCAACGGCTTCGGGGTCGAAGCACCGGCACCGATCGATCCGATGGCGGTCGCCCGCGCGCGGGTCGACGGCTATGCGCCCGGCGGCGCAGATGCCGATCTGAGCGCCACGATCGCCTGGGCACGCGATGCCGCGCGCGACAAACGCACCGTCATCACCATCACCGGATCGACCGCACCGACCGGTGATGTCGATCCCGCCACCGGCAGCGCCGCCATCCTCGCCGCAGACCGCGCGCGTGCTGTTGCAGCGGCTCTGGTCGCACAGGGCGCAGTGTCGCCCGACCGCCTGATCCTTCGCGTCGCGCCCGGTCAGCGCCGGGCCGTGACCCTCTCCGTCGGCTTTGCCGGCGATCCCGAACTTCAAGCCGGAGATCCGCAATGATCGCACTCCTGATCGCCCTGTCCGGGCCGACCGCCGCGTTCCAGTCGACCGAGACGCTCGACCAGCTGGTCGAACGCTTCGCCGGTGCCCCGATCGGGGCCGAGGGCGGCGCGCGCGCTGCTGTCGACAAGCGGCTCAAGCTCGCTGCATGCGACGCGCCGCAGCTCAGCTGGCGCTCGCCGGCCGAGGATGCGGTGGTCATTCGCTGTCAGGGGCCGCAGCAATGGCGCGTGTTCGTGCCGGTCAACGCCCTGCCCAAGGCTGCGCCCACCGCGGCAGCGCCCGCCCCGGTCGCGGCCAAGGTCGAATTCGCAATCCGTCGCGGCGATCCGGTGATGCTGGAGGCCGGTGCCGCCGGCTTCTCGATCACGCGCGAAGGACTGGCGATGGGCGATGCGGCGGTCGGTGGCCGGGTTCTGGTCAAGACCGACGACAAGCGCCCGCCGGTTGCGGCCATTGCGCTTGCTCCCGGTCGCGCGAAGCTGCCCGGGTTCGGGGATTGACCGCGCGGCGGCAGAAAAATTCGCCGCCCCTGCATTTTTCCCTAAAGCTCCCCGTCAAAGCGTCGTTTTTGCGGTTGTCCGCAGAAAAAGGGTCGCAGACATGGTGGATCCAGTCGGCTTCAAGCCTGCATCTTTTGCCCCCCGGCTCACGCCGGTGGCCGCTGCCGCGCCCGTGCGCCAGGCGGAGGGTGCGACCGAAACGGCGACGAGCAGCGCCGCCGCGTCGCTGACCCAATCGGCTGCCGCCAGTGCGCCGGTCGATGCCGAGCGGGTGGCGCGGATCAAGAAGGCGATTGCCGACGGCAAGTTCCCGCTGGTCCCTTCGACCATCGCTGACCGGCTGCTCGCGCTCAAGCTTCAGTGGAATCCGAATGACCAGGCATGACGCCCTGATCCGCGTGATCGAGGCGCTGCACGCCGAGATCGCCGCGCTGAAGGCGAACGATGTCGCCGCGCTGGAGCAGGCGACGCGCGAGAAACTGATCGGCATCGAGGCGGTGGGGGCCGCCAATGACGATGATCCCGCGCTGTCGGGCGAGCTCAAGGCGCTGGCCGAGGAAGCGCACCGGCTGAACGAAAGCTGCCGCATCTATGTCAACCTGATGGCCGCGAATGTGCGGCGGCGGCTGACGGCACTGACCGGCAATGATTTGCCGTCCTACCGGTCGGCAATTGCCGGTGGTTATGGTTGAGCACGCACCTTAGCGTCCAAATCGCCTGCTCGTAGGAACTGGCACGCCTTTTGCTGATCTCCCCGAACCCAGGGGGATGAGAAGCAAGGCCTATGACCGTACCTTCGATCGGAGCCAGAACGCACGTCACCACGGCGATCGCGACGGCGAGCCAGAAGACCGGCATCGACTTCAACTATCTGCTCGGCCAGGCACAGGTCGAAAGCGGGCTGCGCGCCGATGCGCGCGCGCGCACTTCCAGCGCGACCGGCCTCTATCAGTTCATCGAACAAAGCTGGCTCGGCGTGATCAAGGATCATGGCGAGAAGCATGGCCTGGGCTGGGCGGCGGACAGCATCCGTCAGACTGCCAATGGCCGCTACACCGTGTCCGACCCCGCAACGCGCCAGGCGATCCTGTCGCTGCGCAACGATCCGCAGGCCGCATCGCTGATGGCGGCCGAACATGCCAGCGACAACAAGGATGCGCTGGAAGCGTCGCTGGGGCGCGAGGCGACCGGCACCGACCTCTATATGGCGCATTTCCTGGGGCTTGGCGGCGCGCGCAAATTCCTGCGCGCGATGGACGCCGACCCGACGCGCGGTGCGGCCAGCATCTTCCCCGCCGCCGCGCGCGCCAATCGCAACATCTTCTATGCCTCGGACGGGTCGCAGCGTTCGCTGGGGCAGATCTATGAGCGCTTCGCCGGCAAGCTGGACAAGGGCGCAGCGGCGGTCGGCGCGACCGGTGCCGCATCGGGCAGCCTCGACGCCCGCTTCCAGACGCTCGTGGCCTCGCTCGGCGAGGATGTCGAAGTGGTGCTGGGCAATGACGCGGTCGGACAGGATCGCGGCTGGCTGACCACGCTCGACCGGCTGGAAAGCGCCGGGCGGCTCAAGGCATCGGCGCTGCCGACCGTCAATCCGCTGCGCCCGACGCCGGAAACGGCGCGGCTTGCCTATCTCATGCTCGCGCAGATGGGGGCCTGACCCGCAATGAACGCACTTTCGCTCAAGGGCAACATCCTCCCGGGCCTGCGCAGCTTCGCGCTGCCGATCGCCATCCTCGTGCTCGTCGCGATGATGGTCGTGCCGGTGCCGACCTTCCTGCTCGATGCCTTTTTCATCATGAACATCATCATCAGCCTTGCGGTGCTGATGGTGGCGCTGAACGCGCAAAAGCCGCTCGATTTCTCCGCCTTCCCGACCGTGCTGCTGTTCGCGACCCTGTTCCGTCTCGGCCTCAACGTCGCATCGACCCGCGTCGTGCTGGGTCACGGCCATGAGGGCGAGGCGGCCGCCGGCCATGTGATCGAGGCGTTCGGGACGTTCATGATCGGTGGCGATTACATCGTCGGCCTGTTCGTGTTCGCGATCCTGATCATCATCAACATGATCGTGGTGACCAAGGGCGCCGGGCGCGTGTCCGAAGTGTCGGCGCGCTTCACCCTCGACGCCTTGCCGGGCAAGCAGATGGCGATCGATGCCGATCTCAACGCCGGCCTGATCACGCCGGACGAAGCCAAGGCGCGCCGGATCGAAGTTTCGACCGAGGCGGATTTCTATGGCGCGATGGACGGTTCGTCCAAGTTCGTGAAGGGCGACGCGGTCGCCGGCCTGCTGATCCTGTTCATCAACATCGTCGGCGGCATGATCCTCGGCCCGATCAGCCATGGGCTGACGCTGGGCGAAGCGGCGCAGACCTATGTGCTGCTCGCCATCGGCGACGCGCTGGTGGCGCAGATCCCGGCGCTGCTGCTGTCGATCGCTGCCGCCGCGATCGTCACCCGGGTCAGCGCGGACAAGGATCAGGACCTGACCGGCCAGATCAGCAGCCAGTTCGGCAGCCACCGGACCTGGACCCCGGTTGCGGTCATCACCGCGCTGCTCGGCCTCCTGCCCGGCATGCCGGCCTTCATCATCCTGCCCGCCGCCGCCGGTTCGGGCTTCATGGCGTGGAAGATGTGGCAGGCAAGCAAGCTGCCCCCGCCCCCCGCTGCGGTCGAGGCGGCCGAGCCGGTCGATCCCTCGCGGATCGGCTGGGACGAGGTTACCGACAATATGCAGGTGATGATCGACATCGGCTATGGCCTGGTGCCGCTGGTCGACGAACGCCGTGGCGGTGCGCTGATGGGCCGGATCACCGGCGTGCGGCGCCAGCTGTCGAAGGAGCTCGGCTTCGTCGTGCCGCAGGTGCGCGTGCGCGACGACATCAACATGGCCCCCTATGCCTATCGCATCGTCGTTGGCGGCGTGGTGATCGGCGAGGACAGTGTCTCGCCCGACGAGATGCTGGCGCTCGACACCGGCCAGGCCGTCGGCACGCTGCCCGGCAAGCCCGCCAAGGACCCGACCTTCGGGCTCGACGCGATCTGGATTTCGCCTGCTGACGCCGATGCCGCGACCGGGCAGGGCTGGCTGGTGGTCGATCCCGGCACGGTGATGGCGACGCACCTCAACCAAGCGCTGATCCAGAATGCCGCCGATCTGCTTGGCCCGGACGAGGTGCAGGCGCTGCTCGACGGCCTGCGCGAGCGTGCCGCGCAGCTGGTCGCCTCGCTCTCGCCCAACCCGCTGCCGATCACGACGCTGACTCAGGTGCTGCGCGGGTTGCTGGCGGAGAATATCCCGCTCAAGGAATTCCGCCGCATCGCTGCCGCGATCGCGCTCGCCGCGCAAAAGACCGCCGACGCCGACGAGATCATCGAACTGATCCGTCCCGAGCTCGGCCCGCTGATCATCCAGCGGCTGTGCGGGGTGCGCGAACCGCTGCGCGTGATGACGCTGGAGGGCCAGCTCGAAGCGCTGCTGGGGCAGGCGATCCGCTCCGACCCGTCGAAGCGCCACACGATCGAACCCGACCTTGGGAGCCGCATCGTCGATGCGCTGCAGCGCGCCGCCCAGCCGCTCGTCGCCGAGGCCAAGCCGTTCGCGCTGGTCGTCCAGCCGACGATCCGCATCGCAATCCGCAAACTCGTCCGCACCGTCCTGCCCGACACCCCGGTGATGAGCTTCTTTGAAGTGCCGGAGGACAAGTCGGTCGAGGTCGTCGCCGTGATCGGCGCACCGGAGGCACTTGCCGCATGACCTATCAGCCAAGCCCCAATGAGTTCGCCATCACCTATGATCGCCGTGGCGATACGCGGCGCGACATGGACGCGCTGGTGCGCAAGCATATGCCGCTGGTCCGCCGGCTCGCCTGGCACGTCCATGGGTCGATGAGCACGCTGATCGATGTCGAGGACCTGGTGCAGATCGGGCTGGTCGCGCTGGTCGAGGCGGCGGCGAGTTTCGAGGATCGCGGCCTCGTCAGCTTCGACCAGTATCTCCACACCCGCGTGCGCGGTGCGATGATCGACGAATTGCGGCGGCAGGCGACGCTGACGCGCGGCGCGATGAAACGCCGTCGCGCCTATCAGGATGCCATGACCGCGCTCGCCGCCGATGGCGCGCGGCCCGACGAGGCCGCGGTCGCGTCGAAGCTGGGCGTCACGGTGGAGAAGCTGCGCAGCGACTATGCCAGCGCCGAGGCAGTGCGCTTCGATTCGATCGACGATGTCTATTCGGACGAAGGCCCGTGGTTCATGTCCGACGAACCCGATGCGTTCGACCAGCTTGCCGACGCCGACCAGCGCGAGGCGCTGATCGAAGCGATCTCCGAGCTGCCCGAAAAGGAGCAGCTGGTGGTGCAGCTCTATTATGTCGAGGAACTCAATCTCGAGGAAATCGGCCAGGTGATCGGCGTCGGCGCCGCGCGCATCTGCCAGATCAAGAAGAGCGCGCACGACCGGCTCAAGAAGGGGCTGATGCGGCGATTGGGGTAATGCGCTTTTTGCGAGACAGTCGCGACTGGCGTGCTACGCAAGCGGGGTGCGTCGCCATCTCTATCTGATCGCCGGGTTCCTGTGCCTCGGCCTCGCGGTGATCGGGGCGTTGCTGCCGGTGATGCCGACGACGGTGTTCGTGATCATGGCCGCCTATTGCTTCGCGCGCAGCTCGCCCGCGCTCGAACGCCGCCTGCTCGAACACCCCCGCTTCGGTCCGCATATCGTGCGCTGGCGCGCGAATGGCGCGGTCAGCCGCGGCGGCAAGATTGCCGCGAGTATCGCTTTTGCCGTCAGCATCGTGCTGACCCTGATCTTCACCGCCATGCCCTGGCCGCTGATCCCGATTCTCGCGGCGTTTGTGATCGGCGGCTGGCTGTGGACCCGGCCCGAAGCCTGACGCCTTGCCCTCGGCGTCCCCGTCGTTAGGGTCGCGCGGTCAGCTAGAGGGGTTTTCATGAAGCGTATCTTCGCCGCCGCATTGCTCTGCACCGCGCTCGCATCGCCAATCTTTGCTCAGACCGCCGCGCCCGCGCCGGTCACCAGCGCCGCGCCGGCGACCGACTGGGCCGTGAAGCCCGAATGGATTTCGGCGCATCTCCGCTTCCTCGCCGGACCGGAGCTGCAGGGGCGCGGCAGCGCGACGCGCGACGAGGCGATTGCCGCGGCCTATGTCGCTGCGCGCTTTCAGGGCTATGGGCTTCAGCCCGCCCCCGGCACCGATTCCTATGTCCAGAAGGTCAAGGTGATCCGTCCCCGGCTGGAAGGTGCGCCAGCACTGACCGTCGCGGGCAAGGCGGTGAAGGGCGCGACGCTGATCCTGGGCGGTGCCGACCGCGTGAGCGGCACGGCGACCGTCTATGCCGGTGCCGAAGCCGCCGGGGTTCCGGCAGGGGACGTGCTGTTCGTATCGAACGCCGCGCTGTCACCCTCCGCCGCGATCCGTGCCGCGCGCGGCAAGGGCGCGAAGCTGCTGGTCCTGCGCGCGAGCGAGGCGACGGCGAAACTGTGGGAACAGATCGGCAAGCAGCCGCGCCTGACCTCCTACCTCGCCAGCCAGCCGCCCCAGGCCGGGCTGTCGGTGATCGTTCTGCCCGCCAAGGCGTTCGACACGGCGGCGAAGGCGGTGGGCAAGCCGGTCGCGATGCAGGTCAACCTGATCCGTGAAGAGGTCGAGACGACCAACGCGATCGGCTATCTGCCCGGCACCGATCCCAAGGCGGGGGTGATCCTGCTTGCCGCACATGTCGATCATCTCGGCGTCCAGCCCGACGGGACGGTGATGTATGGCGCGAACGACGATGCCTCGGGCGTCGCCGCCGTGCTCGAACTCGCCCATGCGCTGAGCAGCGGCAAGCGGCACAAGCGCGGCATCTTGTTCGCGGCATTCGGGGCGGAGGAGATGGGCGGCTTCGGGTCGCGCGCCTTTGCCGCCGCGCCGCCGGTGCCGCTCAAGGACATCGTCGCCAACCTCGCCTTCGAGATGATCGGCGCGCAGGATCCCAAGCTGCCCGCCGGCACGATGATGATGACCGGGTTCGAACGCTCGACGCTCGGTCCGGCGCTGGTCGAGCGCGGCGCGCTGGTGGCGAAGGATCCCTATCCCGAGCAGAACTTCTTCGCGCGATCGGACAATTATCAGCTCGCGCTGCGCGGGGTGGTCGCGCACACCATTTCGGGCTGGGCAGTGACGCCGACCTATCATTCGCCGCAGGACACGATCGCCAATCTCGACATCCCGTTCATGACCCGCGCGGTCCAGTCGCTGATCGGGCCGGTGCGCTGGCTCGCCGATGGCGACTACCGCCCCGACTGGACCCCGGGCGGCAAGCCGGGCGAGTAGGGGATCTTTCGGCACCAGTCCGCTCCCCCATCCGGACACCCTAGGCGCGTATTCTATGGGTGGCCGGGTGGGGGAGCGGGCTGGTGCCGAACCGCGCTGAAAGCGCCATCAAAAAAGAAAAACCCCGGCGGTCTTTCGACCACCGGGGTTTCCTCGCATGCCCTTCCAACAGGGAAGGGTGACCGGCCGTGGCGCCTGTCAGGGGGGTGACGCCCCGACCGGCACACGCTTAGCGAAGCAGCGTCAGAACATTCTGCTGCGACTGGTTGGCCTGGGCCAGCATCGCGGTCGACGCCTGGCTCAGGATCTGTGCCTTGGCGAGTGCGGTCGTTTCGGCCGAGAAGTCGGCGTCCTCGATGCGGCTGCGTGCTTCGGTCAGGTTGGTGACATTGCTGGTCAGGTTGTTGACCACCGATTCGAGGCGGCTCTGGCTGGCGCCAAGGCCAGCGCGGACGGTGTTGACCGTGGTCAGCAGTGCGTCGATCGTTGCGAGCGAGCTGTTCGCGTTGGCTGACGTTGCAACCGACAGACCGGTCGTCTCGATGTCGTCGCCCACTTCGACCAGGATGTCGTCACCGACTTCGGCCGCGATCTGGTCACCGACCTCCGCCGCGATCAGGTCGCCTTCCTCGGCGGCGATCTGGTCACCGACCGATACGGTGATCTCGTCACCCTCGGCGGCGAGGATCAGGTCGCCTTCCTCGGCCAGCACTTCGTCGCCGACCGCAACCGCGATGTCGTCGCCGACGTCGCCGGCAAAGCCGTTATCGATGTCGTCCTGCGTCGCGGGGCGCATCAGGCCCGCAGTGACGTCAGCCTGGGTGGCGATGCGGGTCGCGCCTGCCGTCACGTCGGCGGCAGTTGCTTCACGCGTCACGCCCGCCGTCACATCGGCGGCAGTTGCTTCGCGCGTCACGCCCGCATCGACATCGTCCTGGGTCGCGGCGCGGGTCGCACCGGCGGTGACGTCATCGGCAGTTGCTTCACGCGTCGCGCCGGCGGTAACGTCGGCGGCGGTTGCCGCGCGGGTCTTGCCAGCGGTCACGTCTTCCGCAGTCGCTTCGCGGGTCACGCCAGCGGTCACGTCCGCAGCGGTCGCGGCGCGGGTGCCGGCCGACATGGTGCTGAGGTCGATATTGCCGATCGAAATCGCGACGGTTTCACCCGAGTTATAGCCGGTCTGGACTGTCGTCGTGGTGCCAGCGCCGTCGGCGGTGGTCGTGAACAGCGAAACGCCGTTGAACTTGGTCGTGGTGAGCGCCGACGAGATCTGCGAGGTCAGTGCGGTCACTTCCGACTGAAGGTTGGCGCGGTCGCTGTCCGAATAGGTGCCCGATGCCGACTGAACCGCCAGCTCGCGGATGCGCTGCAGCATGTTGGTGACTTCACCCAGCGCGCCTTCGGCGGTCTGCGCCAGGCTGACGCCGTCATTGGCGTTGCGGATCGCCTGGGTCATGCCGCGGATCGACGAGGTCATCGTCGATGCAATGGCGAGGCCGGCGGCGTCGTCCTTCGAAGTGTTGATGCGCTTGCCAGTCGACAGACGCTCCATGGCGGTCTGCAGCGAGGCCGACGCCGTCTTCGAAGCGTTCGCGGCGCGCAGGCTCGCGATGTTCGTTCCGATAACAGTCATGTCTTGTCTCCGTTCAATCCGGCGTCTCCCCGTTCCCCCCTGAATGCGAAGGAGCCCGAGCCGCCACAGGGGTGAACGGCAGGGTGGGCGGGGGATTAAGCAGTTTTCTGCGCAGTTTTTCGCGGGTCTCGCGCGCGCGTAGAGGCACGCGCGGCTAACTGGAGCCGAAAAATGCTGTTTTTTTGAATTGGTTTACTCGGCGTTTACCACCAATCCCGCATTCCCCCGTTCAACAGGGGGTTCTCGAATGCAGACCATCTTTCCGTCGGCCGCAGTCCTTCGCCAGAATTACGCGCTGGTTTCGGCGCTGCGCTCGCAGGGTTTCACGATCGGCGCCGCCGACAAGGTGAAGCCGATGCCGGGCGACCTGTTCATGATCGTCGAGGGCGAAGCGCCCCCGGTTTCCGCTCGCACCCTCGTGCTGGCCGACGGCCCGGTCGCGGCGATCCCGTTCCATGACGGCAATCCGGCCCGCCTGTCCTATGGCGCCGACGATGCCGCAGTCGCGACCGGTTTTGCCAGCGCGATGCTGCGCGGTGCCCACGCCCCCGTCGCCGCCGATCCCGAAAGCCTGGCGCTGTACGCACTGGCCGAGCGTGTTGCCGCCGCCGACATCACCGTGCTGATCAACGGCCCGACCGGCACCGGCAAGGAAGTGCTGGCCAAGGCGATCCACAACGGCTCCACCCGTCGCGACGGCCCGTTCATCGCGGTCAATTGCGCGGCTTTGCCCGAAACCATGCTCGAAGCGTTGCTGTTCGGACACCAGAAGGGCGCGTTCACCGGTGCCAATGCCGCGGGCGAAGGCTTTTTCCGCGCCGCCAATGGCGGCACTTTGCTGCTCGACGAAGTCGCCGAAATGCCGCTCGCGCTGCAGGCCAAGCTGCTGCGCGCGCTGCAGGAGCGCGAGGTGGTGCCGATCGGCGCGACCGCCGCTGAAAAGATCGACGTGCGCGTCATCGCCTGCGCCAACCGCGACTTGCAGGCCGAGGTGATGGAAGGCCGCTTCCGCGCCGACCTTTACTATCGCCTGTCGGTCTTCCCGCTGTCGACCAAGCAGCTGGCGGCGCGCCCGGGCGACGTCGCTGCGCTCGCAGCGGCGATGGTTCTGCGCCACAGCGCTGGGCGCGCGCGCCTGCCCTGGGTCACGCGTGAGGCGCTGGCGGTGTTGCAGGCGCATGACTGGCCGGGCAATGTCCGCGAGCTCGAGAATGTCATCCAGCGCGCGCTGCTGCTGTGCATGGGCGATGCGATCACCCCGGATCACCTGATCTTCGATCGTCCGGCGATGCCCGTAGCGGTCGCTGCCGAGCCGGGTCAGCTCAGCAATATCGTCCAGCTCAGCGAATTCGCGGCGATCCGCGAAACGCTGGCGGCGTGCGGCGGCAGCCGGATCGAGACCGCCAGGCGGCTCGGCATTTCCGAACGCACGCTGCGCTACCGCCTCGCCAAGGCGCGCGAGCAGGGCGAAGACCTTGTCCGGAGGATTAGCGCATGAGCGGGATCGGCGGAATTGGCGGCGCCGGGGGCGTCGACCGGGTGATGCAGCTGCGCGCCCAGATCCTCGAACGCAACGAAGCGCTGCAGCGCGCGACCAGCGGTGCTGCGGCACCTGTGTCGTCGCCGGGCGTCCAGCCCGCCGGCCCGTCCAGCTTCATCGACACGATGCAACAGGCGGTCGCGAACGTGAACAGCGCGCAGGGCCGCGCCAGCGAACTCTCCGCCGCCTATGAACGCGGCGAGACGGTCGACATCGCCAAGGTGATGCTCGCCCGCCAGGAGGCGTCGGTCGGGTTCGAAGCGACGCTTCAGGTCAGGAACAAGCTGCTGACCGCCTATCGTGACATCATGAGCATGCCGGTCTGATCGCCATGAGCAACGCCATCGCCACCACCGACGCCCCTGTCCCCGCCACCAGCGGCGGCACGGCCAACCCCCTCAAGCAGATGGGCGACCTGTTCGCCCAGCCCGCGGTCAAGCGCAGCCTGCCGCTGATCTTCATGCTCGGCCTGATCGGCGCTGCCGCGCTGGCCTGGATGATGCTGTCGACCCCGCCCCAGCGGGTGTTGTTCGCCAATCTGCCCGAAAGCGACAAGGCGGCGGTCGCGCAGGCGCTCGACGCCGCGAGCATCGCCAACGGCATCGACGGGTCGGGTTCGATCACCGTCGCCGAGGATGATTATCACAAGGCGCGCATGCTGCTCGCCGGGCAGGATCTGCCCAAGGCGGCGCCGGGCGGCTATGCCCTGCTCGACAATATGCCGATGGGCGCGAGCCGCGCGGTCGAGGGTGAACGGCTGCGCCAGGCGCGCGAGACCGAGCTCGCCCGCTCGATCGGTGCGATCGACACGGTGGCCGAGGCGCGGGTGCATCTCGCCACCCCCGAAGCCAGCGTGTTCGTGCGCGACAAGGCCGAGCCCAGCGCATCGGTGATCGTGAAGCTTCAGCCCGGCCGTACGCTCAGCGACGCGCAGGTCCGCTCGATCGTCAACCTCGTCGCCTCGTCGGTGCCGGGGATGAAGCCCGATGCGGTCACCATCGTCGACCAGCTGGGCGAACTGCTCAGCAAATCGGGCCAGGAAGCGAGCGCTGGCGACGCACGGATCGATTTCCAGAACCGGGTCGAGGACAAGGTGCGGCAACAGCTGGTGACGCTGCTCACCCCGCTGCTTGGCGCCGGCAATTTCAGCGCCGAAGTGCAGGCGGAGGTCGATCTGGACGAAAGCCAGGCGACGCGCGAAAGCTATGACAAGGAAGGCACGGTGGTCCGCGCCGAACAGGGCAACTGGACCGGCGCGCCGCGCGACGGTGCGGCGGCCCCCGGTGGCATCCCGGGCGCGCTGTCCAACGTGGCCCCGGCACCGAGCACGGTTGCGACGCCGACCCCGGGTGCCCCCGCTCAGGCTGGTCAGCCCGCGACGCCCACCGCCGCGCCGGGCATGAAGCAGAGCGACAGCTTCACCCGCACCTACAGCAACGGCCGCGAAGTTTCGGTCACCCGCAACATGCCGGGCAGCATCAAGCGCCTGTCGGTCGCGGTGCTGCTGCGCGAAGAGCCGGGCAAGCCGCGCGGCCAGGTCGAGATCCGCCAGATCGACGAGCTGGTAAAGGCCGCTGTCGGATATAAGGCCGAGCGCCAGGATCAGGTCACGGTGGTGAGCCGCAAGTTCAGCACCAACGCCGCTGCCGAGGCGGAGGGCATCCCCTTCTACGAAACGCCCTGGTTCGCGATGGTCGCGCGCAATGTCACCGCGCTGGTGATCGCGCTGCTCGTCCTGCTGCTCGGCGTGCGTCCGCTCGCCCGCGCGCTGATGCGCCGCCGCGACGACGCGCGTGGTGCCGGGGCACCGATGGGTGCCGCCGATGGCGTGCAGCTGCCGACGCCGGTCAGCCCGCAGATGCTGTCCGGGTCCGGTTTGTCGCTCGGCGACCGGGTCGGGCTGGTACGCGATTTCACCCGCGAGAACCCGGCGCGCGCCGCGCTCGCCGTGCGCGACATGATCCGTACGGGAGGGCAGTGAGATGAACGCGCCGCGCCGCTTTACCGGGGTCGAACGCGCCGCCGTGCTGATGATGGTCGTCGGCGACGAAGAGGCCGCCGCGATCCTGCAAAAGCTCGATCCCGATGAGGTGCGTCAGCTCGGTTCGGCGATGATGGCGGTGGCCGACGTCAGCGAATGGGAAATGGCGCAGGTCCTCGACGACTTTACCGGCCGTGCGCAGGAGCGCAGCGCGATCCAGTTCGATCCGCGCCCCAAGCTGGAAACGGTGGTGACCAAGGCGCTGGGGCCGGAGCGGGCGGGGACGGTGCTCGCCAGCATCCTGCCCCCCGAACCCGCCGAATCGATCAGCGCGCTCGCCTGGATGGGCGCGACCGAGATTGCCGGGATGCTGGAGGATGAACATCCGCAGATCGCGGCCGTGCTGCTCGCGCATCTCGATCCGGCGGTCGCCGCGCAGGTGCTGGAAATGCTGCCCGAGGCGAATCAGCCCCAGGTGCTGCGCCGTGTCGCGCGGCTCGGTCCGGTCACGCCGGATGCGATCGCAACGCTGACCCAGGTTCTTGAGCGCCATAGCGGCCAGCCAAAGCGCGTTGCCGGCGTCCAGATGGGCGGCGCGCGCGAGGCGGCAAAGATCATGTCCTCGGCGCGCAAGATCACCGAGCAGAAGGTGATGCCGAAGCTTGCCAAGATCGACCGCGAGATCGCCCGCGCGATCGAGGAGGCGATGTTCGTCTTCGACAATCTGCTCGAGCTCGACGACAAGAACATGGGCACCTTGCTGCGCAACGTCGACAGCGACGTGCTGGTCCGCTGCCTGAAGGGCGTGGACGAGGCGGCGCGCACCCGCTTCCTTGCCTGCATGTCCAGCCGCGCGGCCGATACGATCCGCGACGAGCTGGAGGCACGCGGCCCGATGAAGATGGCCGAAGTGCTCGACGCGCAAAAGGCGATGATCGGTATTGCGCGCCAGCTGGTGAAGGACGGCACGATCACCATGCCGGGCGGTGGCGGAGACGATGAATATGTCTAATTTCGTCCCCGGCCTCGCCACACGCAGCGACGGGATCGCCGATGCGCTCAAGCGCGCCTTTGCCCCGCCCGATGCCTTCGCCGCGCGCGCCATCGCGCCGCGCCCGCCCGCCACGCCGCGCCACTTCGCGCCCGAGGCACCGGGGCACAAGCCGACCCAGGGCTGGGACATGTTCGAGGCGGATAAGGCGACCGAGCCCACGCCGTTCGTCGATCCGGTCGCCGCCGCACGCGCGGCCGGCTATGCCGAAGGGCTTGCCGCCGGTCGCGCCGAGGCCGATGCGGCCGTTGCGGCCCAAACCGCGCTGCTGACCCAGGTCAGCGACGCGCTGGCCCGCGGGGCGCATTTCGACCGCGCGCGCATGGCCGGGCATCTGCGCCAGACCGTGCTGCACCTCGTCACCCGCATGATCGGTGAGGCGGGGATCGCTCCCGACATTCTCGCCGCGCGGATCGAGGCGGCGACCGACCTGCTCGCCGACAGCGCCGAATCGGCGATGCTGCGGCTTCATCCCGACGATGTCGCCCTGGTGCAGGATCATCTGCCCAAGACGATCTTCCCAGTCGGCGACGCGACGCTCAAGCGCGGCGCATTCGTCATCGAAAGCGCGTCGACCATTGTCGAGGACGGGCCGGACCTGTGGCTCGACCAGCTCGCGCAGGCGATCGACCGCGTGCCGATTCCGCCGGCGTGCTGACCGGCGCGTCCTTCGGCTTCGTTCCCCTGCGAAAGCAGGGGCCCAGAGCCAAGCAGGTCAGCGTTTGTGACCCTGGACTCCTGCTTTCGCAGGAGAACAATCCGACCTTTTTGCGAGCCAGCTGAATCATGTTCAACGATTTCACGGCGGATTATCTCGACGGCCTCGCTCGCGGCGGGTTCCGGCCGCAGCCCAAGGTGTCGGGCCGACTGTCCTCCTATGACGGATTGCTGATGGAGGCGGTCGGCCTCTCGCTGCCCGTCGGAACGGTCTGTGCGATCGGTACCGGCGAGCATCGCGTCGAGGCTGAAGTGATCGGCTTTCGCGGCGGCAAGACGTTGCTGATGAACCTGGGCGGTCCCGCCGCCTTGCTCCCCAACGCCCCCGTCCGCCCGGTCGGCCCGCCCGGCGAGGCGGAGGTCGGCGCGGCGATGCTGGGCCGCGTGGTCGATGGCGCGGGCAAGCCGATCGACGGGCTCGGCCCGATTCGCGGGGCGGGCAAATGGCCGCTCGCCGGCAAGATTCAGTCGCCGCTCGATCGCGGGCGCGTGCTCCAGCCGCTCGATGTCGGGGTGCGCGCCATCAACGGCCTGCTGACCATCGGTCAGGGCCAGCGCGTCGGCATCATGGCGGGATCGGGCGTCGGCAAGTCGGTGCTGCTCGGCATGATGGTCCGCGCGGCCAAGGCCGACGTCATCGTCATCGGCCTGATCGGCGAACGCTCACGCGAAGTGTCCGACTTTCTCGAGACCAAGGTCGCCGGGGCGGCGCGGGCGCGTTCCGTGGTCGTCGCGGTTCCCGCCAACCACTCCCCCGTGCTGCGCATCCGCGGCGCGCTGCGTGCCACCGCCATCGCCGAAGCCTTTCGCGACGAGGGCAAGAAGGTCCTGCTGATCATGGATTCGCTCACCCGCGTCGCGCATGCCGGGCGTGAGATCGGCCTGGCGCTCGGCGAACCCGCCAGCGCGCGCGGCTATCCGCCCTCGGCAATCGCGATGCTGCCCAGCCTGATCGAACGCGCCGGGACCGACGTTCACACCGGCGGGTCGATCACCGCCATCTACACCGTGCTCGCCGACGGCGACGACGGTAACGATCCGGTCGTGGACAGCGCGCGATCGATCCTCGACGGCCATATCGTGCTCAGCCGCGCGCTCGCCGAACGTGGCGTCTACCCCGCGATCGACCTGGGGCCATCCGTCAGTCGCGTGATGACCGATATCGCCGACAAGAAGCACGTCGCCGCCGCGCGCGTGCTGCGCCGGCACCTCGCGACGTACGAAGAAAATCGCGATCTGGTGCTGATGGGCGCCTATCGCGCGGGTGCGGACGCGCAGATCGATGCGGCGATCGCCTGCCACGACACCGTGCTCGACTATATCCGCCAGCCTTATGACGAGACGGTCAGCCTCGACGAAGCCGTGACCGAACTGGTCGGCGTGTTCGGGGATGGATAAACACCAGAAAAAGCTCGGCCGCCTGCACCGCGTCCGCACGCTCCAGCTCGACATGGTGCGCGCGAGCGAGGTTGCGGCGCGCGAGAAGGTCGCCGCCGAACAGGCGTTGCGTGCCCGGATCGAATCGCTGGCGCAGGGGGTCGCGCCGTCACCCGCGCCGCTGCCCGGGAGCGCGACCAGCCTGATCGCCGCCGCACATTATCGCGAGCGGCTCCACCAGTCCGCTTTCGCCGCCGAGCGCCGCGTCGCCGATGCGCAGCGCGGGCTCGACCATGCCCGTTCCGCGACGCAGGAAGCCAAGCGCGACCAGAGCGCGATCGAGAAGCTGATCGAACGCGCCGAAGCCAATGCCGCCCGCCGCGCGATGCGCGCGCTGGAGGATATGCCGGCCATTCCGAGAAAACGGCACGATCCTTGCTGATCACCGGGCGAAGGAGTTTCGCCCGACGTGACCGACCTGCTCGCCTCGACCGCCATCACCCTGTCTCCGCCCGGAGTCACGCCGCGCGCCGTAGCTGCGACGGTGGCCGGCGGGTTCGATCTCAAGCTTGCGCTCGATTGCGTGATGCCCGGCCTCGCGCCCGCGACCGGCAAGCCGGTTGCCGGGGGCGGCAAGGATTTGCCGGTCCCCGGCAATGGCGCGGCGGCGGGCGACGAAACCGACACGGATGACGCGCTGCTGGCATGGATGGCGGAGGGGTTGATGCCGCTCCCGCTCGAAGCGCCGCTTCCCGCCCGGATCGCAGTCGGCACGCTCGCTGCTCCGATCGCCGCGCCGGTTGGCGATCCGGCCGATGCCGCCACGCTTCCCGTCGACTTGCCCGAAGCGGCTCCGCTTCCCGGCGAAGCGGTGGGCGCGCCTGACGGCGATGCGTTCGCTGTGTCGCTGCCATCCACCCCTGATGCTCCGGCGGCATCGCCAGTTTCCACCCCGCTTCGCACCCTGCGCGCGGTTCCGGCCCAGGCCGAGCCGGACGCAGGGGGCGGGGTCGCTGCGGGCGAGGCGCGGATCGACCGCGCCCCCGCCGCGGCACCCGAGC
>VYKS01000340.1_pt1 | contig 37109 bp, 38 predicted proteins | sample 5114511 | NCBI WGS metagenome assembly VYKS01 (sample SAMN12291795, study PRJNA351875) | freshwater metagenome | isolation source: freshwater lake | place: USA: Michigan, Gull Lake | collected 2011-07-05 | reverse complement strand
GTTTAGCATATATTTATTATACTCTACACGATGTTATTCTGTGTGTAGAGTATAGTTCCGACTGCCATTCACCGCCCGATATATCGGGTGTCCTCTGGCAGAGGAAAGATAGATTACAGCTTGAGCTACAATAGTATAGGCTACAGGCTTTTTAGAATCGAGTTACTGTCTAGATACGATTTTCTCAAAATCCGCCTGGGTTTCTTGTAATAACTGACTCCGACTATCATTGCGATCGCCACCTAAAGCAGGGACAAGATTTCGAGACTGCAATGCCATATGCACTTGAAGATGAGCTACATACTCACTCAACTCACTGCCAAGACTTTCATTGTGGTAGGTAGATGAAATAGGATTGATCACAGTATTGTGCTTCATGATTATCAAGGTTTAAGTTATCAAGATCTAGATTATACATACTTATTAAGTAATTTTAGAGATGCCCTAGAACCTTAAAGGTTCGCATTTCCCACTTTTTTATCCACCTAGCTTTATACCTATAGCCCTGCTATCTGGATAAAAACTTTATGAAGATTATCACGTCGAGAGTTGATATTCTTACGGTTGTAATCAAGTGTAATATCCAGAACCATGACACTATGAGATATGCTAAAAAGATTCAATAAAGCCCTATAAATTCATGTTTAAATCTGCTATTGCTATTCTATTGGTAATGTTTAGCCTCTCCCTTAGTGGTTGTGTCACCAAAACAAGCGGACTTGCCCCTTTTGTAGATAGCAGAGATGGTTACAGCTTCCTTCATCCCAATGGGTGGCTACAGACAAATATTAAAAATGGTCCAGATGTGGTTTTCCATGACATTGTGGAACCATCCGAAAATGTCTCGGTCGTAATTGGTAAACTCAAAAGTGTTAAGACCTTGGAGGAAATTGGGACTGCCAATGATATCGGGCTCCGTATTCAAGCCAAAGTTATAGGCTCCCCTAATGCTAATCTTGTTAGTGCCACCTCGTACGAACATAATGGGAATCCCTACTATTTATTAGAGTATAAGATTACCAGCCCCACGAATAAAGCCAGTGAATCTCGCCATGACCTTGTCAGTGTTACAGCAACCGATGGCAACTTTTATACCCTTAGTATTTCTACCCTTGAAAGCCGATGGTCAAAGCTGAAGGACTTATTTTATCAAGTTGCCAACTCGTTTACTGTTATAAATTAAGTAATGATAAGGGCAGTTACTTTACAGTTACTTTGAAATGATCAAAATAAGTAGTTAAAGTCGGATATTTTCCATGTCTCAGATTCTAATAATTGATGACGATCCCACCACTCGCTTAATCCTATCAAGGGCTTTGATTGGGGAGGGCTATAAAGTAGAAGTTGCAAGTAATGGCGAAGAGGGGCTACAAAAAGCTCAGGCAATGAATCCTTCATTAATCATTTGCGACTGGATGATGCCTTTAATGGACGGCTTAGAGGTTTGTCGTCATGTTAAAGGCTTTACTACCTTAGTCAATAGCTACTTTATTTTACTGACCTCACGGGATGGCGTGGAAGATATTGTTAAAGGACTAGAAAATGGGGCAGATGATTTTTTACCCAAACCGATTAGAAAGGATGAATTCAAAGCTAGGGTCAGAGCAGGACTAAGACTCCATCAAGCTAATAAAGATCTTGAGTTTCAAAAGTCTCGGTTAGAGGCAGAGCAAGCCCAAGCAGCAGAATATGTGCGATCGCTTCTACCCAAAGATTTGGAAGGAGGGGCTGTCAGTATTTATTCTTACTTCAAGCCTTCTACCCAGCTAGGCGGCGATAGCTTTGATTTTTACTGGCTCGATCAAGATCATCTCGTCATTTATTTGTTGGATGTATCTGGGCATGGAGTAGGGGCAGCCCTACTATCCGTATCTGTATTAAATTTATTGAGAACTAAGGGGCTTCAGAGTAAAGAAATTGATGAAATTGTTGATCTTACTCAACCTAGTCAAGTATTAAAGACCTTAAATGAATATTTTCAGATGTCGAAATATAATGATCTATATTTCACAATTTGGTACGGGGTCTATAACAAAAATACTCAGCGATTAATCTATTCCAGTGCTGGGCATCCTGCTGCGGTCTTAATGTCAACTCAAAAAAACAGGCATCAACCTCTACTTCTAAAAACATCTGGGCTCCCGATCGGCATTATTCCTGACGCAGTTTATCAAAATGCCTCATATCCCATAGACCAAAGTAGCGAAATTTTTATCTTTAGTGATGGGGTATATGAAATTACTCAAAAAGACAACAAAGTTAGAACCTTTGATAGTTTTGTGCAGATGCTGCTCACTCTAACTGGAAAATCAAAGGTAGATCAAATAGTGACAAACGCCGAAGCGATCGGCAAGTACGGAAATCTGTTTGAGGATGATTTTTCGTTACTACAGGCAGTATTTAATTAAATATTACTTAATCCCAGTCCGAGATACAAAATCCTCAGGACTAGAATAGACATTGAATATAGTTCCCATACTAGTTAGATCAAATAACATTTGAACTTGATCCGTAGGCGAACAAAGGGCAAGTTCTCCACCTGAATTACGAATTGTTTTCAAGGCTGCCACTAAAGCTCCTAAGCCCGAACTATCCATAAAGCTAATATCCTTGAGGTCAATAAGTAAAAATTTAGGCTTGGATGCAGATATATCAATCACTTCACGGCGAAATTGATCAACATTAGTGACATCTAAACGTCCCGATGGTTGCATCACCCTAACTTCAGGATTCATGCTTACGCTCCACATAATTAAATAATTTTTTGTATAGCAGTCTCATGACAAACTGAGAACCTTGTTATTATTGCAGGGATTAAATTGATCAAGCCTAGCTATGATCTGTAAAAAATTATCTGCCCATCGGTAGAGGCGGAGCATACCAAGCAGAATTAATTTCTTCAATCTTACTTAACGGTAATTTTACCCTAAATAACCACAAATGCTATATTTCAAGGATAGATGCTATTCACTAAAAAAGGAATAGGTAAAGACACATATCAATTTTCTGGACTAATTTTCTTATTCTAGATTTTCTTAACCTAATCACGCTTTTCATTAAACCTGAAATTAAATTAAGTAAATGCTTGCCCTTGATTCTGCCCCAATTCTCAAAGCTTTAAGCTCAGTTCTAGTCCCTGAATTACAAAAGAGCTTGGTCGAACTCAACATGATTAGAGATATCACAATTAAACCCTCTGGTGTTGTTGGTTTTACCCTTGTCCTCAATAGCAATACTACGCCCGCAGCTAAACAAGCACTGATCGATCAATGTAAAAATATTGTGAAATCCCTACCCGAAGTTAGTGATGTGTGGGTCAAGGTTGATATGCCCACCAGTCCAACACCTAATCCTACGCCATCCACCTCAAATCTAGTTCCCGTGGCAGGAGTGAAACATATTATCGCTATCTCTAGTGGAAAAGGGGGCGTGGGTAAAACTAGCGTATCTGTGAATGTAGCTGTGGCTTTGGCAGAAATGGGGGCTAAGGTGGGAATCTTAGATGCGGATATTTATGGTCCCAATGTGCCTTTAATGTTGGGTATGGACTCAGCCAGAATGGAAGTATTTAAAGATGCAACTGGGAAAGATATTGTCCAACCCGCCTTTAACCACGGCGTAAAGATGATCTCCATGGCTTTTTTAGTAGAGAAAGATCAGCCTATAGTTTGGCGGGGCCCAATGCTAAATGGGGTAATTAAACAGTTTTTGTACCAGGCAAATTGGGGAGAATTAGATTACTTAATTGTGGATATGCCGCCTGGAACTGGGGATGCTCAGTTAACTTTAATTCAGTCTGTTCCCTTAGCTGGGGCGGTAATTGTCACCACACCTCAAACTGTTTCGCTTTTAGACTCCCGTAAAGGACTAAAGATGTTCGAGCAAATGGGAGTGCCTGTATTGGGAATTGTGGAAAATATGAGCTACTTTGTTCCTCCAGATTTACCCGATCGCCAGTATGACATCTTTGGATCGGGTGGTGGTACTAAAACTGCCGCAGAATTGGGAGTACCATTATTGGGTTGTATACCTTTAGAAATTGATCTCAGAAAAGGCAGCGATCGCGGTCTTCCTATAGTTTTAGGTCAACCTGAATCTGCTTCAGCCGTGGCTTTAATTAGTATTGCCAAAGCGATCGCTGCAAAAGTCAAAGTTTCCTAAGAAATTCCTTGGTCAAATATTCCCTAGGGTTATAGGACTGAATCTTTAATAACTGCTCATAAAGTTCTCGTTCTCGCCCTGTGGGATTTTTAGGGACAACAATCTGAACTTCAACATACTGATCCCCAAAACTGCGAGGATCTTTGGGGAATCCCTTCCCTGCCAACCTCAACTGTTGCCCAGATTTGACTCCTGGGGGAATATTCAACTTCACCACGCCACTGAGGGTAGGAACTTCTACTTGCACTCCTAAAACCGATTCACTAGGAGTAACTGGTAATTGACAGCGAATATCATAGCCATCAAGGCTGAAAAACCCATGGGCTTGTAAGTTAATTTTGAGAAATAGATCGCCCCCAGATGGGCCTTGTCCTTTTAGGCGAATCTTTTGACCAGTCATAACTCCTGCGGGCATATTGACTTCCATCGATCGCCCATCTTCTAATCTAATTCTCTCCCTACCACCAATGTATGCCCGCTCTAGGGGCAATGTTAGCAAAGCTTCAGTATCCCGCCGAGTTGTAGTTCTAGCCGAGGGATTAGGGCGATAGGTATTATAGTTTGGCTCAGGTTTGCGTCCTTCATTTGTACGAAACTTACCTAAAAGCTGGTCAACGAACTCTTGAAAGTCACTAAATTGGCTAAAATCGACATCACCATTGCGATCGAAGTCTCCACCGTCATCGTATTTGGCTCTACCGCCTTGAAATCCACCTTGCTTCCAGAACTGACCAAACTGATCGTATTGTTGCCTTTTAGTGGTGTCGGATAAAACTTCGTATGCTTCGCTAATATCTTTAAACTTTTCTTCAGCCAGTTTATCTCCAGGATTGAGATCGGGATGATACTTGCGTGCCAGATTACGATAAGCCTTTTTAATTTCTTCAACAGTCGCAGTTTTGGGCAGGTTTAGGATTTCGTAGTAGTTACGGAAGTTTTGCATAGTTATGAAATGAGCATCTAGGAAATTAGCACTTAGGGATTTATTAGCTTAACCGTAAACTGCATAATAACTTAAATGCAGATTTTAACATTGCGGAAAACCGTAAAAATAAAGCCACCTTAGCAAAGTAGCCAAAGTAGCCTAAATCTATTGATTACTAATCTTAATTTACTAAAAAATAAAAACCTGATTTGGTGTGGGGTTTGGGGCTGCGCCCCAATTGAGGGCTAAGCCCTCAAACTCCCTTAACTCAGGCAAGCTTCTAAATGTGATAGCTAACATCAGTAATTATCTGGGTAGGAAGCTAAGGTCTAATAGCGGTTTCGACCACCACCGCGACCACCACCTCCGCCACCACGTTCTTCACGAGGTTTAGCTTTATTTACCTTGAGGTCACGCCCCATCCATTCTGCTCCATCAAGAGCTTCAATTGCTGCTGTTTCTTGGGAATCTTCTTCCATGTCCACAAAAGCAAATCCACGCATCCGACCAGTTTCGCGATCGGTGGGAAGTTGAACTCGCTTAACTTTACCGTAGTCATTAAAAACTTCCATTAAGTCTTCTTGACTGGCTTGGTAAGACAAGTTACCTACATAAATAGTCACTGTAAAATCTCTCCAAAACTGAAAATTCGTTGTTGTAACGCCAGACTTCGGAAAGAGCTTGATCAATCATGAAATTGTGCAAATCTTGAACCCGAACCTCGACTGGTTGTAATTGTAGCGTTTTTAGCTGGAAATTTGGTAAATCCAAATACAAAGATTACTTAAGAATTCCATTGGTTTAGCGATCGCCAGTAAATAAGTGATCAAAGTCACTAGGTTTTAGCCAAAAATCTGAAAAGATATATTTCCTAATTAAGAAGTTAATGAGCTTAAGAATATGGCTTAAATTGAGGCATTAACTTTACAATGAAGCAGATCAGCACAATACAGTAGCCAGTTACAACCTTAGCTATCAAATTTACATATATGCCTATCAATGAAAAAGAGTTTTCAGTCCATTTTTGGGGTGTAAGAGGTAGCATCGCAACTCCAGGGGTGGGAACTGTGCGCTACGGGGGAAACACACCCTGTGTAGAAATAAGGTGTCATGGCAAGCGCATCATTATGGATGGGGGAACTGGAATTAGGGCCTTAGGGCAGCATCTCCTCAATGAAACGCCAGTACAAGGTCATATCTTCTTTACCCATAGTCATTGGGATCATATTCAGGGATTTCCATTTTTTATCCCCGCTTTTATCAAGGGCAATACCTTTGATATTTACGGCAGAATTTCTCCGAATGGATCGACGATTCAAGATCGATTAGAAGATCAAATGCATGATCCTAACTTTCCTGTACCACTAAGGATTATGGGTTCAACTATGACGTTTCATAATATTGAAATTGGCGAAAAAATTGACCTTGGGGATGGGGTGATCGTCGAAACCGGAATGCTCAATCACCCAGGCGAGGCAACAGGGTATAGGGTGAGTTGGGGGGATTATGCCGTAGTTTATGCTACAGATACCGAACATTTTATAGATGGGGTCGATCCTAATTTGGTTAATCTAGCTAGAAATGCCGATGTCTTAATTCTCGATGCTACCTATAGCGATGAGCAGTATTGGTCTAAGACTTCTTCTAAGGTAGGTTGGGGACATTCAACTTGGCAAGAGGCAATTAAGTTAGCAGAGGCAGCTAAGGTCAAGACCCTAGTTCTATATCACCATGACCCCCTCCATGATGATAATTATCTAGATGAAGTTGGCAGCAAAGCTAAGGCTATGTTTCCTGGGGCAATAATGGCTAGGGAAGGGATGATTTTATCTTTATCTGATACTTAATAAAACTACAATTTAGCCAGAGCTTAGCTAGTTGGAATTTTGGCTTAACCAACTGATTGCAACTTTTAGCCATGTTTCTAGATCTTGGCTATTTATTAAAAGTGGAGATGTGGCGATCGCAGTTAGGGCTTGATTAATTTCCTTGGGGCTATATCCTAGGGCTAACAGAGTCATTTCTAAATCCTCTTGCACGGCAACAATAAAAGTACTGGCAGTTCCAACTTGAGATAGTCGCCAATCCGCTAGTTTAGATTTTAATTCTAGGGCTATTCTTTCTGCGGTTTTAGTGCCCACGCCCGGAGTAAGGCTAAGAATCCGAGTATTGCTGGTCACGATCGCTTTGACTAGATCTTCGATGCCAAGAGTATTAATCAGGGCGATCGCCATTTGCGAGCCAATACCTGACACAGAGATTAATTCCCGAAATAAATCCCGCTCACTAATTGATAAAAACCCAAATAGTCCTAGTCGATCTTCCCGAACTAACAGATAGGTAAAAAGTTTGAGAGTTTCGGCGATCGCAGGCAATTTACTAATACTACTGGCAGTTACTTGCACTTCGTAGCCAATACCTTGAATATCTAAGGTAATTATGGGGATAGATTTTTTAGGATCGCCTGCTTTAATTTCTACTAGGGTACCTCGCAAATATCCAATCATCGGGGCTATCGGGGTTATCTAGGTTTAAGTGGAGCGAATTGAGGTAGTTTGATCGTGAATTTAGGTCTTTCTTCAGGAGTATGCTTGGCGATCGCTACATCACTCTTATAGGGTTGGGAGCCAGATAAGTGATGATTAACAGTTTGCTTAATGGGGGCTAAGTCTTGAATAAATTTAGGGGCTTCAACTTGTTCAACTTGCGGCAGGGAGGGATGGCTTTGGGTGAGGGATGGCTCTTCGCAACTTGTATATGTAAGTTCACGGGCTTGGGTATATACTTGCTTTGCATTTTCCCCAGAGAGGTTAGAAGTATCCAAGCATCGATGGAGGGCAGCTTTGTACTGAGAGGCATTATGCTGTTCTGACTTGATCCGCTTTCTTAGTTCATCATGTTCAAAGTTGACTGCCTCAAGTTGATTTGATTTTAGTTTTAGCTCTTGCTCTAGTTTAGTGATGCACTCTTCTTTAATTTTTGCCGATCTTTGATATTGGTTGATTAACTCTTGAGTAGAGTGTAGTCTGGCGGAAATTTCAGTTAAAAACAAGTGAGCTTGATTAAACTGGGTTTGGCAGTTATGCAACTCAGCTTTAAGGGTTTCCAATAACTGATCACTTGGGGTGGGATCAACTTGACTCATGGCTACTCTACTTAAACAACGCTAGAATGAGATTATGGATTTCTCTCCATCCTATCTTAAAATTCAATTCTATTCGTATACAAAATATACAAAACGGTCAAAATCTAATCAAAGCATCGATTAGTTAACTTAAATTAACCAGTACTCAATTAAACAGTTAATGCAACAGCCAATTCTTTCAGGTTCTATCCTTCGCGATCGCTATACTGTCAAACACGTACTGGGACAGGGAGGAATGGGTCGTACTTATATGGCGGAAGATACGGAAAGGTTTAATGAGCCATGCGTCCTCAAGGAGTTTATTCCATTTAGCTCAGATCCAGAAACGGTAGGGAAGTCAAAGGAGTTATTTCAGAGAGAAGCCAGCATTCTATACCAAGTTAAACATCCTCAAGTCCCAGAATTTAGGGCTACCTTTGAGGCTTCGGGGCGGTTATTTTTGGTACAGGACTTTGTGGAAGGTCAAACTCTTAGGGATATTTTAATTGAGCGTATTAAATCTAAAAATACCTTTAGTGAAGTAGAAGTCACAGAGCTATTATTTCGAGTTTTACCGATCTTGGCTTACCTGCATAATCGCAAAATTATCCATAGAGATATCTCTCCTGAAAATTTGATGCTCCGTACCAGCGATCGCCTACCTGTATTAATCGACTTTGGGGTAGTCAAAGAAACTGCGACTAGGCTCATATCCCACTCGGCTACGGTAGTCGGAAAATTAGGCTATGCTCCCCCCGAACAAATGCAGTCAGGACGGGCTTATCCCAATAGCGATTTGTATGCCCTAGCTGCCACGGTGGTAGTTTTGATGACAGGAAAAGAGCCACAGGAATTATTTGATGATGTGAGCTTAACTTGGCATTGGGCGCAATTTACTACGGTGAGCGCAGCCTTGGAGCAGGTTTTAGCCAAGATGTTAAGCTTTAAGCCTAATGACCGTTATAGTAATGCCCAAGAGGTATTGGCAGCTTTGGATTTTGCCCAAGCCTCGCAATCTCAGGCAAAGACTTTTGTGATTGGCGCACAGTCTGCTAACTTTGGCGGCGGTATAACTAGTTCAAATGGTGGTGCAAATGGTGGTGCAAATGGCAATAATCTTGCTAGTATTCCCAATAGTATATCAACGCAAAAGCTTGTGAAATCGCAAAATAATACTGGTGGAATTTTATTAGGGGTTGGATTGGTATTGATCTCTGGAGTTGCTTCATGGGCGATCGCTTCCATGTTTTTAAACCCCAGCAATAATACTCCTACTTTACCTGTAGTTACCCCGACTCCATCTTTACCAACTAATATTACTAAAGGCTTAGAACTGCAAAATAATCAGGCTACTGTCACTGATAAAATTACAGCCGAGCAAACTATTACTTATCGCCTCGAAGGTAAAAAGGGGCAAACCCTAACCGCAGCCTTAAATGGATCGGGTTTAGTTATGTCCCTAATTTATGTAGACCAAAAACCTATAGACAGTACTTCAAGTGATCTAAACATCGGCTACTGGAAGGGAAAACTACCAGCCACAGGGGCATATTTTATTATTATTAAACCTGCTAGTGGCGTAACCGAAACCACCTTTGATCTGGAAGTTACCTTAGAAGATGCTCCTACACCAAAGCCAACTCCTGTGCCACCAAAGCCACCTGAGCCAGTAGTGAAGCCAGAAATTTCTAAAGTTATAGAATTTCCCGCAGGATTATTAAGCACCTCGGTAGAGGCGATCGCCAAGCCCCTGGAACCTATTCGTTACAATGTTAGTGTTTTGGAAGGGCAGACCTTAGAAGTTGCGATCAAAGGAAATATCGTCGTTGAAATTTTTAATCCCCAAGGAGAAGTGGTTTGGGATTCTAGTAATGCTAATCCTCCCAAAATTAAAAATGCCATGAGTGGGAGCTATCAAATTTTAGTCAGCAGCGATACTGAGTCACCCTTTCGCTTGGATATTAATGCCAGTAACTAGGGCAGTTCAACGGATGTAGGCTTAGAAATGTGGGGTAAGCCCCAACCTAATTTTTCCCTGAGTACCCGCAAAAACTCACCCCGTTCTAAACGGATAAATCTCGCCGAATAGGGCGATCGCTCAACCTTGACATCAAATTCTGGATAAACATAGCATCCAGCATTACCATCTACAACCAAAACCAAACGATGCTGATTGGCTGGTTTGATTACTACTTTTTCGGTATTAGAAAAAACCAAAGCCCTTGAAGCCATGGAATGGGGACAAATTGGTACCAACTGTAAAACTGGAATCCCCGGCTCGATCACTGGTCCCCCTGCAGAGAGGGCATAGGCAGTGGAACCTGTAGGCGTAGAAATAATCACTCCATCGGCAGCGATATCTACGGGGGTGTGGTTACCAATGGTAATTTCAAAATGACACATACTGGTCAAAGGCTCACGGTGGATCACCATTTCATTTAAGGATAAGGCCTCCCAAATTAGTCCTGTGCGATCGCAGACCTGAACTGTAATCATCGAGCGTTGCTCAACCACGTAACTACCAGTGATCATTTGCTCTAGGGCTTCTTGCCAGTGGGAGAGATAAATTTCGGTTAAAAATCCCATATGCCCAGTATTAATGGTCAAAAGCGGGATGCCCTTAGGCGCAATTTGTCTGAATGCCGAAAGTACAGTCCCATCTCCACCGAGGGCGATCGCAAAAGCCATATCTTGATCAAAGCCTGATGGCACGATACTAGCGATCGGGGTCAGAGCAGCAGGACTATTCGGCTCGCTATAGCCCAAAATCCCCCCCTGCCCCGTTGTAATTACTGCTTCCCAGCCCTGATCTGATAGCCATGATTTAATTTCATAAGCTGTCTTTTCGGCTACGGGTTTGGAATCGTTGTATATGATGCCTGCTTTTGGCACAAATTGTTTACCTAAATTAATTATTAAAGATTTTGTAATATTTGGAAATTATACGGCTTTAATCAAAACTTAAGAAATTCTTATTTTTTGGGAAATTAACTAGTAATGTTTCAAACGGTAGTTCCTTAGCATTAATCGATCTAAAATATCTTGCAAAACGGTACAATCTGGAAGATAAAAGACAGGGGAAAAAACTGTGGGCTGGCGAGTGAGAGGAGTAAGAGGCGCAACAACTGTTGAATCAAACACTATAGAAGCTGTGCGTGTAGCAGTATTGGAACTAATGGCAGCGATCGAAGATAAAAATCAGATTGATCCGAGGGAAATTGTCAGCGCAACATTTTCGGTTACACCTGATATTGACGTTATTTTTCCTGCCCAAATTGCCCGCTCGCGAGTAGATTGGGAGTACGTCCCTTTATTAGATGTTCAACAGATGGTCGTCAAAGGTGGATTAAGTAAATGCATAAGAGTGCTTCTGCACGTAAATAGCTGTTTGGAGCAAGCAAAAATCCAACATATTTATCTCAATGGGGCAAAGGATTTACGCCCTGATTTAACTCTTGTCCCAAATCCTACAACTAAATTTACTGAAATAATTTAAGGATCAAAACATGGGAATCTCTAAAAAAATGCTCCAAAAAGAGATTATATCGGTAATTTCAACTAATCAAAAAGTCCTGATGTATTCTTGTTTAGTTCCAGTTTTTGGGGCTATTCCTGCTCTAATGGCATTGATCAGCGATCGTGGGAGTAAGCAGGTTAAAGATATAGCCCAAATATCCCTAATCACAGTCTTAGTTTGGCTATCAGGCTATGTGGTCTTTGGAGATAGTACTCAAGTTACCCAAGAGCTATCTAAAGCTACTTTAACATCAGCCTATTTTGTCTTGAATGTATATTTGATGTGGCGGCTAGCTCAAGGCAAAAAAGTATCCATGCCTAAATTAAACCGACCCAAGTAATTTTCTATAAAGTTCTCTTTTCTCGAAATCCCGTTAGTTATATTTCTCCAAAGAATTTTTAACTGGGTTGCCCAGCATGGTAAGAACTCCGTACTAAGGCTCCTGATTCGACGTGGTTAAATCCAATTTCGAGAGCGATCGCTTTTAATTGCTCGAATTCCGTTGGAGTCCAATATTTCCGCACAGGTAGATGCTCCAAGCTGGGTTGCAGATACTGCCCAATGGTGAGGTGGGAGATGCCCCTTGACCTAAGATCAGTCATGGTTTCTGTAATTTCTTCGACACTTTCCCCATGCCCTACCATCAAACCCGACTTGGTGATAATTTCAGGATTTAGTTCTTTTACAGTTTGGAGTACTCCGAGGGAGCGATCGTATTTAGCCCCACGTCTGACTACGCCCTGTAATCTTTTCACAGTTTCAATATTGTGGTTATAGCAAACAGGATTAGCACTTACAACTTTGGCAATACAAGTACGATCGCCCCTAAAGTCTGGAGTCAGGACTTCAATTTTAATATCTGGGTTAATCTGGCGAATTGCCTGCATAACTTCCACAAAATGCCCAGAACCTTGATCGGGTAAATCATCACGGGCAACAGAAGTTAAAACTACATACTCTAGACCCAATAGGGCGATCGCTTCAGCTGCTTTCTGTGGTTCAGCTTGATCTAAAGGCATAGGTGCGTGTCCTTTATCCACTTGGCAAAACCCACAATTACGAGTACAGGTTGCCCCCATTAATAAAAACGTAGCCGTCTTATTGGCATAGCATTCTGCTCGATTAGGACATCTACCTTCTTCGCAAATGGTGTGAATATTTCGTTCTTTAATAATTTTCTGCACCGTAGAAATCTCACTCGCCTTGCCAATTTTAGGGCGGAGCCATTCAGGTAATCTGGGAGCTGCGGTCTTAATCATAGTTTAGGTTTAGAGTAAAAAATCTATCTCAATATATCTAAGTTTGGCTAGCCTTAAGTTTAAATACTAAAGTAGCTAGAGGCGGAATACAAACTTCGAGGCTATGGGGTTGATTGTGGCAATAGTAGGATTGATCGGACCATTTGCCACCCAAATTTCCCAATCCACTACCTCCATAAATTGTGGCATCACTATTCAGAATTTCCAGATAGAATCCATGCTCAGGCACTCCAATCCGATAGTTATTATGGGATACAGGCGTAAAATTACAAACCACCACCACAAATTCTCCACCCTGATCTTTGCGGATAAAAGAAACTAAAGAGTTAGAGCGATCGCTACAGTCAATCCATTGGAAACCTTCCTTAGCAAAATCTTGGGCATATAAAGCGGATTCAGTTTGGAATAGATGATTGATATCTTTAACAAATTTTTGCAGATTTTGATGCATCGGAAAATTCAATAAATCCCACTCCAAATCACCCCACACATTCCATTCTTTCCAGACTCCAAACTCCATCCCCATGAAAATAGTTTTCTTCCCTGGGTGAGTAAACATATAGCCAAATAGACAGCGCAGATTCGCAAATTTCTGCCAGTCATCCCCAGTCATCTTGGATAGCATCGACTTCTTTAAATGCACGACTTCATCATGGGATAAAGCTAAGACAAAGTTTTCGGTAAATGCATACATAAGACTAAAAGTCACACTATTTTGATGGAATTGGCGAAACCAAGGATCCATACTAAAATAATCGAGCATATCGTGCATCCAGCCCATATTCCACTTCAGGTTAAATCCGAGTCCCCCCAAATAGGCAGGATGGGAAACTAGGGGAAAGGAAGTCGATTCTTCGGCAATAGAGAGAATGCCAGGGAAGTAGCTAAAGAGAATACTATGGAGATGTCGAAAGAACTCGATCGCTCCTAAATTTTCCCGACCACCATACTCATTAGGGAACCACTCTCCTTCTTCACGACAATAATCTAGGTAAAGCATTGAAGCCACAGCATCGACTCTAATCCCATCGATATGGTACTTATCAAACCAAAATAGAGCATTAGCAATTAGATAGTTTCGGACTTCATTGCGGGTGTAGTTAAAAATCAGCGTACCCCAACCTTTATGTTCACCAATGCGGGGATCGGCGTGTTCATAGAGATGCGTCCCATCAAATAAGGCTAAACCATGCCCATCCTTGGGAAAATGTCCGGGTACCCAATCTAACAGCACGCCAATATTTGCCTCATGGCAGCGATCGATGAAATACATCAGATCCTGCGGCGTGCCATAGCGAGAGGTAGCGGCATAGTGACCAATAACCTGATAGCCCCAAGACCCATCAAAGGGATGCTCCGCCACGGGTAAAAGTTCAATATGGGTGAATCCTAAATCTTTGACATAGGGAATTAACTTATCTGCCAGTTCCCGATAGGTGAGAAATCTAGCTCCAGGCTTTAGATCGGCGGCACTAACCATCGGGTAGCCATCTGTAGGCGGAGTCTCGTAGGAACCATGCATCCAAGAGCCAAGATGAACTTCATAGACGGAAATACTTTTATTCAGGGGATCGGAGTTGCGCCGCTTTTCCATCCACACCCGATCCTGCCACTCATAACTCAAATCATTAACAACAGAAGCAGTTTTAGGGCGAATTTCTTGCTGAAACCCATAGGGATCAGACTTTTCATAGATATGTCCAGCTTGATTTTTGATTTCGTACTTATAAGCTACCCCAATGCCAATGTCGGGAATAAATAAATCCCATACACCCGAATCGCTTTTACGCATTTGGTGCTTGCGCCCATCCCAATTATTGAAATCTGCTAAGACTGAGACATTACGGGCATTTGGAGCCCATACAGCAAAATATACACCCTCAACTTCATCGATTTTGGCAATATGTGCGCCTAACTTTTCATAGATTTGATAATGGGTGCCTTGACCAAATAGGTGACGGTCAAAATCTGTAATTAATGGTGATTTGAATGAATAGGGATCGTAAATCAGGCGATCGCTTTTTTTGCCATCAACCCATTCTGTAACTTTTAACTTATAGCTAAATAAGGTGGGGACATCGGAAATTAGGCATTCAAAAAAATGAGGATGATGTACCGACACCATCGGATATTGGCGATGATTTTGGGGATCTACAACTGCCACAGCCTCAGCATTTGGCAAATAAGCTCGAATTACCCAAACCTTATGTCCGTCCTGCTCAATTTTATGCAAGCCAAGCAGGGCAAAAGGGTCTTGATGTAGATTTTTGACAATCAGATCAATTTGCTCAGTTGAGATAGTTGCCATCATTTTTTTAAATTTTTATTTAAATTATTTTTTATGTGCTAATTATCTGACTATTTTGGGGCTATACAATTAAATCTTCCTCTTCAAGCTCTCTATGACTTCCATTGATACAGATCATAAAATCATGGATTGAAACTCCCATAATGATCTTTCGTGCATCTTTCTCGGTAATTTGCCCAATATTAAAGTGGCATTGATCTCCACTCGAACTGACAGATTGAGTTATTGAAATATCGGCAGGGAGGATACTTTCAGGGATTTTCCAAAATATTGGAGGGTCTCCTGCGACTTGGGAGTAAAACTTTTGTATATGGGTACAGAGGTTTCCACTAACTTGGATGGCACAATCTTGATCGAAGACTGAGATCCCGCCATCTGTGCTAGATGGTTTAAATGCAAGGCTTTGAAAGCGCTTCTTTTTGGGATCGAAGTGCTTCTGACTAATAACTCGGACAAAGCCCATATTATTCCTCTGAAGCTCCTGATTTTTGTAATCGCTTCATCATAAGTAATTTGCTTATACTCAATTTCTTGATTATCACACTCGTAAACATAGGTTATTAGTTCATCGGAAGAAATTGTAAATTCTAGATATAAGTTTCTAAAATATGCAGTCAATTGAATTTCTCCTTCTATACCAGGGAAAGCATTTGTCTCCTTGAAACCAATACTAAGGGCTAGTTTATTTAATTTTTTAGCTTTATCTATAACTTGGGCAAATGGGGGGACTCCCTGTCCATAATGCCACCCATCAGGCAGATTACTAAAGCTATCAACTTTTTTGGTAATTTGTGGGAACCTATGATTCAAGAGTGTTTGATAGGATCTCACCTTCGAGTTCTTCAAGATCATATACTTTTTGTCCTAATTTCTGTTCTAAAGATGCAATTGCCTTCAAGATATTTTTAGCTAAACCTTTTGCCACGGGTGGACTGACATTCACTAATGCCTCTGGCTCGCCATTCCAAGACATAATTAGTAAAATATCTACTGAGGAGGCTGCTACTTCTACTTCATTGACATAAAACTTCCGATCTTTAGTCAATGCTAATGTTTCCCGTAGATTTGACCTCATTAAATCCTCATCAATAGACTGATTCATAATTTTTGAATTATTTTCAAATACTACTTCTAGTTTAGTCTGAGTTGAGTATGTTGATCTTTACACTTTGGGCGATCGCTTTTTTGCTATCAACCCAGATTTGAATTGGCGGTATATAGTTGATGAGTCAGAAAAATTTGGGAAAATGGAAAATCAGCTTCTAACCTTAGCGTATTATATGGCAGGGGAATTTGGAAATCGAGAACAGGCGATCGCCGATCCTGCTTGGTATGTAAATTTAAGACTGTGGCAAAGACCCTTACCCAAATCCCTGTTAGGTAGTATTGCCTTTTTTGCCGAACAATCTAACATCATTAATCTCGATAAGCCTTACCGCCAGAGGATTTTGCAATTAGTAGAAGCTGATGGCAATATTCGAGTTCATTACTATGCTTTAGTCGATCCTGCCCAATGGAAAGGTGCTGCCACTAGCCCAGAGCGACTCCAACAAATTACGCTTCAGGATTTACTACCCCTTCCCAATTGCGCCTTGGGGGTTAAATATGCCGATGAAAGCTTTAGAGCCGAATTGCCAGCCGATGCCAAATGTTGCTTTAGCTATCAAGGTGAAAATAGACAGGTAAGTTTAGGATTTGCCGCCTCAAAATCTACATTCCTAAGTTATGACAAAGGTATAGATATAGATACGGGTGCTGGGATTTGGGGAGCGATCGCAGGGGCATATAGGTTTACTAAATTACAAGACTTCACTGCGGAGCTAAAATAAGTATTTATGCCGAACTTAAGCCTAGACTTCAATCACCTCAATCAAGAACTTGAGCAACTTTTGGATGTTCTCCCAAGTTTACCCCACAGTAAATATATTTATCGAGCCTTAAATCTGATTATTGAACTGAGCAAATCCGATAGCGATCGCCTTGATTGGAAGTTATTAAGTGGTACCCTTGAAGATATGCATAGAGCTTTAGAGATGTTTCATCCCTATCGACATATCCTTAAAGTTAGTATCTTTGGTTCGGCACGCACAGGTATGGATGCTCCTGAATATCTGCAAGCCAAGCAATTTGCCCAAATTATCACCGAGGCAGGATTTATGGTGCTTACAGGCGGTGGTGGTGGGATTATGGCAGCAGGAAATGAGGGGGCGGGGGGCGATCGCTCCTTTGGTTTAAATATTGATCTCCCTTTTGAATACTTTCCGAATCAACATATTGCCGAGAAACGGAATGTCAACTTTAAATATTTTTTCACCCGTAAATTATTCTTTTTAAGAGAAACAGATGCGATCGTGATTTTTTCTGGAGGGTTGGGAACTCAAGATGAACTATTTGAATCTTTAACCCTACTGCAAACTGGAAAGTCTACACCCAAGCCAGTAATTTTAATTGATAAGCCCGAAGGCTGCTATTGGCGAGAATGGGATCAATATATCCGAACCTCTCTAATTAGCAGAGAATTAATTAATAGCGAAGATCTCAGTCTCTACTCGATTACGGACAATATCCAAACGGCGGCGGCGCAGATTAGGAATTTTTACAAGATTTATCATTCTAGTCGGTGGGTACAGGATATTTTTGTCATCCGCCTAAACTCTGAGATTTCTAATGCTCACTTGGAGCGATTAAATCACCTATTTGGCGATCGCCTAATTGCTGGCAAGATTGAGCGGAGTCTGGTTTTAGAAGTAGAAACCAAAGATGAAAATCCCGATCTAGATGCCCTCCCCAGATTAGTCATGAAGTTTTCGCACCATAGCTATGGCTATCTTCAGCAGCTAATTTGGGCAATTAATGATGATTCTTAACTTTTAAACATTCTGCACATTCCCTAGCCGAGAAGACTCAAACCGATTCATCCATCCTTCTAAATAGACTTGATTCCTTTGCATTTGCTCTGGTTCTTCTGTATCTAAGGGGAATGGAGCTAATCCTAAAATTGTCGCCGTAGTCACGCAGAACATCGATTTCTGAAAACTTTCGCAGATTTTAACTCTCAGATCATAGTTGCCACGGGTGCGATCGCTATAAACTTCCGCTAAATAATCAGGCAAGTAGTGCCGCATATCCTGCATTAATAATGTGGGCGGAATTCCTGCCCCACCGATAGGCAGAGGATCGGCATACAAAGCTCCATAGTCAAAGCGACTTTGATCGGGGGAAATGAAATGAGCTTGGGCATTGTAGGAAACTGTGCCAAAAAATGGAGTCCCTCGGAAGAAGATTGCCTCAACGTATGGGATCGCTAAATCTGCTAAAAATGTTAAACCCGCCGACTCAGGAATGAGGTCATAATTTTTACCATTCACCTCAACGCCATAGCTAAAGGGAATATTCGCAGCTTGAACTAACCCATTTTTAATATGCTCTACGACCTCAGGAATAGATGTAATTTCCGAGCGATCGTATTTATCTGACAGGGTTAAAAAGATCTCAGCCATAACTCGCCAAAACTGCCCCAAGCCACTGTAGTAGGACAGCATTCGGATTTGCTCTAGTAAAAAATCAGGAAATATTTGATTTAATAACTTGATTGGTAAGTTGTTTTTGAGCTTGATCTCAATCACTTTCTGGCAGTTTTGCTTAAACTCTTCCGAGTCAAGATAGCGATCCAATCCCCCGCCGCCATGCCATAGCATTGTTTTCATGCAGTATTCCGCATACTCAAAATTAATGCGATCGTGCCACAGATGCTTACCCAGTTTTGCCAGAGAAACCTGACCATTAAAGTATTTGAAAAATGGGAAAAGCACGAGGAATTGATCTTCAGAAATATAAATTAAATTCTGATAGTAGGCTTCCAAGACTACGCCATAACTTTTCAAAATCCCCACCACCTCTAATAGATTATTTTTCGTATCAGGGAGTAGAGCCTGTCCAGATTTTAGGAGTTTAATATAAGGCTCTAGGAGATGAATTTTAAGCATAGTTTCTAAACTTTATAGCCGAGGATTAGGCAAAATATCTTTATAATTTTTTTATTATTCGCCGAATTTATATTTTATCTCAGTTAGCCCCCTCTCGGATCTCTTAATCTAGTAGACAGTCAACAGCAAATTAACCGATGATAAATGGCTGTCTAATAGTTGAAAATATGCCAGCCAAGAAATATATAGTATCACTACCAGTGTCAGTACAATCGAACAAGTGCGGCAACGCTTTGTCGAAGAAGGATTAGAGTCAGCATTGAGTCCACGACCACGCACTTCAATCCCCAAAAAGTTAGACGGGGAAGTTGCTGCTTGGGAAAATCACAGAAATACTCTTGCTTGTAGATGTAATTGGCAGTTTACTACTGAAGAGGCGCGGATTAAATTAACCCGCCTCTATCCAGTAATTGACGCTCTACTAGATTTAACTTATACATAACTACGCTACAGATTAGGTATTGCCCAATGAAAGCATGAAATTATTACTAGACAGTATTTTGACTAATTGCTGTTACTAATCCTTCTAGGGTAAATTCCTTGGCTTCGATATCAACTCTGCCTAAGAGTTCTAGACAAGTTGCTGATGTTTGGGTGCCAATGGAGGCGATTTGGACGGATGATAGCCATTGTTTCCATATACTTGGAGATTCTACATGACAGAGTAATTGATGGAAATGTTTAACGGTTTTGGAACTAGCAAAGGTAAGAATATCTATTTGGTGATTTTGGAGCGATCGCAGTGCTAATTCGTCTATCTCTTTTGGGCATCCTGATTCGTAGGCAGGAACAGCATTCACTTTCGCACCTTTTTTTTCTAACCCGGTAATTATAACTTCTCTACCCCCAGACTGCACGCGGGGAAATAAAATTCTTAATCCTTGGCAATCTGGGAAATTAGCCGCTAGGTCATCGGCAATAAATTCTGGGGGAATCAGGTCTGGAACAATACCTTGTTGGGCTAGAAATTCAGCAGTTTTACGACCAACCACGGCAATTTTAAGGTGATGTAAACAGCGACTATCGAGATGATGAAAGTGAAGACGTTGAAAGAAAAATTCTACGGCATTAGCAGAAGTCAAAATTAGCCAATCATAGTTTTGGATCTGGGCGATCGCTTGATCTAATAATTCCCAACTATTTGGAGGTAAGATTACCAAGGTTGGCATTTCGATTACTTCTGCCCCTGTCTTTTCTAAAAGTTGCTTAAACTGGCTAGATTGTCCTATGGCTCTAGTTACCAGAATTTTCTTCCCTTCTAAAGCCTTTCCTTGGATGGGTTGATAGATCCATTCGTGATACTTAACCACATCACCCACAACAATTACGGCTGGGGAAAGTTGCTGTGGTATCTTTAACTGTATATCCCCTGTGGTTCCAGTCCAAATTTGTTGATTGCTTCTGCCTGCCCATTGAATGATAGCGATCGCCGTTCGATCGGGCTTATAAGCTTTTAATTTCCCTAGTAAATTGGCTAAATTAGCAGTTCCCATCAGAATCACCAAAGTTGGCATTTTTCCTAAACCCTGCCAAGGTAAATTTTCTAAATCATGTCCAGTCAATACCGCAAAGCAAGGACTCAAATCCGCATCAGTAACTGGAATTCCCGCTAACATTGGCGCAGCGATTGCCGAAGAAATCCCAGCAATAATTTCAAACTCACAATTAGCACCATGAAGAGCCGTAACTTCGGAAACCGTACGCCCAAAAATCATCGGATCACCACTTTTGAGCCTGACAACCTGATGATCTTTTTGACATTCATCTATGAGAATCTGATTAATCTCAGGCTGAGTGATGGAATCTTGACCGCCTCTTTTACCCACATTGATCAGCTTACAGGTTTTAGGAACTAGCTCCAATAGTTTAGTATCCGCAAGGGCATCATAAACTAATACCTCCGCTTGAGTCAAAATTCTATGGGCTTTGAGGGTCAGATACTCAACTCCGCCAATTCCCCCACCAACAATAAAAACTTTTCCCATGCTCTTCTAATTTACAGTTCTAATTTGCGGTTAATGTCAGTTCGTCTAGATTCCATAATGCGCCGCCAATGGGAGAGAATTTAACACCTTGAATGCGATTGCGTACCGCCGAAAGAGAAAGTGGTGTAACTAAGTGAATTAAAGGTAATTTCTCCTGTACTAACTGTTGAAACTTAGCATAGACAGCTTTACGCTTATTTTCATCCATCTGTTGCGAAGCATCAATCATATAGTCTTCGATTTGCTTTTCCCAATCAGCGATCTTAAACCCAGGAATTGGTGGCTGTCCTGGATCTGGCCCTTTATTAAACATATGGAGTGTGCCAGTAGTTGACCAGAGATTGATACTACCGTGGGGTTCAATTCCACCCGTAAAACCTAAAATACAAGCATCCCACTGTCTAGAGTTATCGAGTTTATCAATCAAAATATTAAAATCAATCCCTGTAAAATCCACAGTAATACCGATTCTTTCTAAATCATTTTTAATTTGCGATCCCACCTGTCCCCGCACAGGATTACTGCCTGCATTGGTAAGTAAGGTAAACCTGACTAAATTCCCGCCTTCATCTTGGAGTTGATTTTGAGCGTTATAGCGATAGCCATGATCGGTAAGGATTTTTCTTGCTTTTTCAGCATTGTATTCATATACTTTTAAGCCTTGCTCTGGAGATAGAAAGTAAGGACTAGGAACGGAAATTGGCGAATTTTGCTCTTCTCCCAAGCCCACATAAAGATTTGTGACCATGGTCTTTCTATCTAAGGCGTAGGCGATCGCCCTGCGGAAATAAACATCATTAAACCACTTAGACTTAACGGGATCGACGAATGGCTTGTTGGTCTTAGAGTCCCGACCTTGATTGAGGTTAAACATCACAAATAGCTGTCCTGTGGATGGACCGCCATTATAGATTCTAAATCTATCCCTTGACTCCAAGGCTTTAAGCAATTGAAAGTCCTTAACCCTAGCTCCAAGGTCAAAAATATCCAGTTCCCTCGATCTAAATTTTAAGAGCGCAGTATCCGAAGAATCTAAAATTTGGAGGACGATATTTTTAATAAATGGTCGAGGCTGATTCCAGAAATAGGGATTACGTTTATAGATAAATCTTTCCCCTGGTCGGTAGGCTGAAAACATATAAGAGCCACTGCCCACAATCTGATCTAGGGGTGTATTGAGTGACCATGTTTCCAGAAATTTTAGCTTTCCTGATTTATCGGTTTCCTTAAGAGTTGATTCTAGAATATGTTTAGGTAAAATTCCTGTGCCACCGACGAAGCGTAAAAATGGCGCAAAGGGTTCGGAAATTGTAAATTTTATCCGCTGTTGATCTAATATTTGCAGCTTAGGTAATTCCCGATTTCTCCCGACTCTAAGGACATCTCTGCTACTGGTAGGAATCCTTTCATCAAAGATCAGATTAAAAGTGAATAGAACATCATCTACGGTCAAAGGCTGCCCATCTGACCACTTCAGATTCTCTCGCATCGTAAAAGTTACTTCTAATCCATTGGGCGCAACTTGCCATGATTCCGCTAGTTCTGGCTCTAGTTCTGCGGTTAGCCCGTTAGTTCTTAGTAAACTATTAAAAATATAGCCTAATACCCCTGAACTTGTGGCATCGGTAGTTAGAATGGGATTAAAGGTTTTGGGATCTGTAACAATAAAATCGACAAGGCGATCGCTTCTACTAATATTAGAACTGATATTGGAATTTATAAATGGCGAACTACAGCCAATAATAAAAATCGAACAAACTGCCGTCATTACCAATAAAAGTATGACCTGAAATTGCTTACTTGTTTGGCGCTTACGGTATTTACTCATCATATTCTCAGATTGTCAGTTTTTAAGCGAGGCTAAGATTAATTTTGGCATTATTTCTAATAGTAGGATACAACTAACCTTTTTCATTCTTCTGTGTGACCAAATATTTCTAGATATATTTCTAGATATAATTGCCTAGATTTTGCTCGTTCTGGATCACAGAGAATCCGAGTTGTAAGCAGCAGATCCCATTTGAAAGTGGAAGTGCTGCTTAATAACATCAAGGCGAGAACAGTTCCAATAATCAATATGGGCGATAATTAATTCTCGTTCACTAACTTCTAATTCGCTCCTTCCTGTTACCGAAATCCGAGGTTTCCAAGGCAGTGGGGCATTCCAACTCATTGTCCATTCTGTGAGAATAATCTTATCCTTTTGCTGAATATCATGGAGTTCAAGTTTAAGTTCGGAGAACCAATAGGTGATAAAGCCAATCATTTTTTTGTATTTCTCTAAACCTCGAAATTCATACACAGGATCTTTAAAAAACACCTCAGAATCATAAATGCTATAAGTCTGGGCTTCGGGAAATTTGCTGTAGTCCACGCTCACAATTTCTAGAAGATTCATGTTATAGCTGCCCATAGATTTTGTGGTGATTTTGGCGTATTTTATGAAAATGCTAGCATGATCGAACCTTATATTTACGATTAGCCCAACGATCAGCCCTTATATGTCTATAACTGATTCCCTGCTCAAACAACTTCCTGACCATGCTCTCGACAAGTTACACCAGTTCGATCGCTTTTGGGAGAGTTATCGCCAGTCGCCTCAAAAAATTCCCACTATAGTAGAAGAAAATCCAAATTTAATGTCTGGTAGCGATTGTGATGTGGCGATCGCAGGGGGGACTTTAGGGATTGTGATCGGTTGCGCTTTGCAAAGACGGGGTTGGCAAGTTGTGCTATTTGAGAAGGGAATTTTACGGGGCAGGGTACAGGAATGGAATATTGCCCGACGAGAATTACAAGTTCTTCTAGAGTTAGAATTATTGAACGAACAGGAATTGGAATCAGCGATCGCTACGGAATATAATCCTGGGCGCATTGGTTTTGGTGGTGGGAAGGATATTTGGGTACGGGATGTTTTAAATCTTGGGGTGAATCCGATCATCTTATTGGATCTGCTCAAACAGAAATTCTTAGCAGCAGGTGGAAAGATTTGGGAACATACAGAATTACAAAAAGCGATTGTCCATTCTGATGGGGTAGCTATACATTTACAACGTAATCAAGAACCAATATGTTTACGGGCAAGATTATTGCTAGATGTGATGGGACATTTTTCCCCCATTGCCGCCCAATCTCGCAAAGGCAATCGCCCCGATGGCATCTGTATGGTTGTGGGCAGTTGCGCTCAAGGGATTCCTACTAAGGATTATGGCGATCTTTTCTATTCATTTACTCCGATTCAGAAATCCTGTCAGTATTTTTGGGAAGCCTTTCCTGCACAGGATGGTAGAACTACCTATCTATTTACCTACGCCGACCTTGATCCCGATCGCCCTAGTTTCTATGGGCTTTTTGAGGATTACTTCCAGCTGTTGCCCCGATACCAAGATGTAGATATTCAGGAACTTCAACTTCAGCGGGTTCTGTATGGCTTTTTCCCTTCCTATCGGCGATCGCCACTTCAACCCCAATGGGATCGAATTCTGCAAGTGGGTGATAGCAGTGGGAGCCAATCACCACTTAGTTTTGGCGGATTTGGAGCCTTAATTCGTCATCTGTCACGCTTAACTGAGGGTATTTCTGAAGCCTTACAATGGAATCTTCTCAGCCGTTCCGATCTCTGCCAATTACAGCCCTATCAGCCTAATCTCTCGGTTACTTGGTTATTTCAACAAGCCATGCGTTTACCTGTGGGTAAGCAGTACGATCCTCAGACCATTAACAATTTACTCAGAGTTGCCTTTCAAACCATGGAAAATCTGGGCGATCGCACTCTCAAACCATTTTTACAGGATGTGATCCAATTTCCTGCCCTATCCCAAACTATGCTCGGAATGCTGCTTGCCGATCCAGTTCTAGTGGTAAAAATTGCTGGTCGAGTGGGGTTGCCTGCCCTCCTAGATTGGAGTCAACATTTTGCTCTGCTTGGTGGTTATAGTCTCGGCGATCGCTTTGGCAAGTCTTGGGCTAGGATAATTCCTAATCTTTTGCCAGAGCAGCAGTATCCCCTAAAGTGCCAGATTAACGCTTGGAAATATGGTTCGGGAAACGATTACTCAAACTAACGATTTCCAACGTAATGTTACTCCTCGTCCATGATTCTCTCCTTAGGACAAGGCTCGATCGCCAGTATCTAGATTAAAATAAAGGTGTTCAATTTCAGTTGAATCTATGACCGCAACTCTACTTGCACCACCCAATGAAATTATTTGCCTGTCGGGGATTAGTTGGAAAACCTACGAAACTCTGTTGGATGAACTGAGCGATCGCCGACTTCGCCTTACTTATAATCGTGGAAATCTAGAAATTATGGCTCCTTCCCCCGAACACGAATTGAATAAGAGAGTCTTGGGTCGTTTTGTCGAGACTATCGCTGAAGAGTTGGAAGTAAGTATTTATCCTCTCGGCTCGACTACTTTCAAGCAACCGAGACTTAGCGGTGCAGAACCTGATGAGTGTTTTTACATTCGCAATATTGTGGCGGTACAAGGCAAACGCAGATTAAATATGGCAGAAGATCCTGCGCCCGATTTGATTCTAGAAATTGATATTACTAGCAGTTCTCAAAATCGCCTTCAGGTTTATGCAGATTTGGGAGTAGCAGAAGTTTGGATTTATGATGGGGAGTCATTAGTTATTCAGCAATTGCAAAATGATACTTATATTGCGACAAGATCCAGTCAATTTTTCGCAAATCTAGCGATTTCAGATATTGCTGGCTGGCTACAAAAATCGGCAACAATGGATTACCTAGAATTAGTGAAATCATTCCGTCGGTGGGTGAGAAGTCAGATTGGGTAATGGAAAATTTACAAATGCACCGTCGCCAATAACTTTAGCCCTTAGACTGAGTTTATACATCTTTAAAATTAGAATCTCCAAAACTTGCCCATGACCACCATTCCCCTAACTTGGACAGAATTAGCAGCTATTACCAACTTCCCCTTAGATCCAGTGAATAGCGATCCTGTTAACGGAAATACTAATTCCCAATCTCGATTGCGCCTATTTGGTCAGCCAGAATCTGATGTACGAGTTACGCTATTTCGAGATCATCATGCTTGGTGTCCTTACTGTCAAAAAATTTGGCTGTGGCTAGAAGAGAAACAAATTCCCTACCACATTGAGAAAGTAACGATGTTTTGTTATGGTGAAAAGGAAAGCTGGTATAAGCGCAAAGTACCTTCGGGAATGTTGCCTGCGATCGCCCTCGATGGAAAAATTATTACCGAAAGCGATGAGATTTTAATCTCTCTGGAACGAATTTTTGGGGCTTTAAATCAAACTATGCAAGAAGTCATACCCCTAAGAAGACTAGAGCGACTTCTGTTTAGGGCATGGTGTAATTGGCTTTGCTATCCCACTAGTTCAGTTCGTGAAGAGCAAAATCATCGCCAACAGTTCAAAGATATCGCAATCATGATCGAAGAAGCTCTAGGAAAGACAAAAGGAGCTTATTTTCTCGAAGAATTCGGCACCGCAGATGTGATCTTCACTCCATATATTGAACGGATGAATGCCAGTCTTTTCTACTATAAGGGATATTCGATTAGAGAAGAGAATCCTCGCATATCTAACTGGTTTGATGCAATGGAGAGCCGTTCTACCTATAGAGGTACCCAAAGTGACTTTCATACCCATGCCCATGACTTACCTCCACAGATGGGAGGCTGTTACGAAAATGGTGAGCCACAAATGTTGCTTAATAAGGCAAGGGTAGATCGTGGCTCATGGTTTGGACTGCCAGATGTGACCTATCCCGAACCTGAAACTTCCTGCGCTGAGGCTATATATCGAGTCATAAAGCACCACAAAAATATTATTCGCATCAATCCTGCTGACGACAAATTAATAGACGAAGCCCTACGTTGCGCTTTAACCTATATGATTACGAAGGAAGTTTGTCCCCCGCCAAAGGATGCTGATTTAGCCCTGAGATATTTATGCGATCGCATTAGCGTTCCCCGTGATATGTCCATCTATGCTGCGAAACGGTTACGAGAGGCTCTAGAAACAACTGCGGCTTTAGCAGGCGATCGCTTTCCTCCAGCCCTACCAATTAAACATAGAAGGGATCAAGACCCAGCTAATTTTGCGGTCTAGCTAATTTTGCGATCTAAGGTCAAATCCATAAGCGATCGCTAATCATGATCTAAAGGCGGAAAGCTAAACCAGAAGCGGCGGCGGGCTTTCTTATCAAAATACTGCCCAAATTGGAGGTTGTAAACTTCATTCTCATCTTGGGTTTCTAGCTCTAAATCTGATTGAGCATAGCTAGAACAAATTAGGGCATAGCCTTGATCCCGCAACTTTTGGGATAACCCGATTGCCTCAGATTGAGAAACAGTTCCAGATTTTACCCTCACCGCACAGGTAGTACAGGCTCCGCTAATACAAGCAGATGGTAATTCTACCCCTTGGGCTTCTAAATCGTCTAGAATATAGCGATCGCCATCTACTTCTGTTTCAAAAATAGTCTGGTTTTGGCGATTATGAATCCGAACTTTGTACTTCATTTTGGCTCTTCATTTTGGGATGGATTGAGATCAGTTAATCTTGGGCATAACTTAATCTTGGGCATAACTGGGATCTGAACTTTCCTTTATTTTAGATGTTACAGGTAAAGCTGCCACGATCGCCTCCACAACTTTAGTAACGGGAATAATTTCTAAACCATAGTCCTGAATTACTTGACCACTAGGAATAATTGCCCGCTTAAATCCTAATTTTGCCGCTTCCTTTAACCGTAAGTCTAATTGTGAAACTGCCCGTACTTGACCACCTAATCCCACTTCACCAATCATCACAGTCCGAGGATCAACAGTACGATCGCGAAAACTGGCACAAAGGGCGATCGCCACACCCAAATCCACAGCAGGTTCAGCCACATTCAGACCACCCGCAGCCGAAACGTAGGCATCTAACTTAGAAAGGGGAATCCCGATGCGTTTTTCCAGCACCGCCAGAATTTGCAAAAACCGATTACTCTCAATACCTGTAGTCGTGCGTCGGGGAGAACTATAACTGGTGGGGCTAACTAAGGCTTGCAATTCCACAACCAAGGGGCGAGTTCCTTCACAGGCAACAATCGTAGCCGTTCCTGGGGCTGGATCATCACGATTACCTAAGAATAATTCTGAAGGATTCTGCACTTCCAAAAGTCCCTGTTCCACCATCTCAAATACGCCAATTTCTTGGGTAGCACCAAACCGATTCTTCACCGATCGCAATAATCTATGGGTGGCATAGCGATCGCCTTCAAAATATAAAACTGTATCGACTAAATGTTCTAACACCTTGGGCCCTGCGATCGCTCCATCTTTAGTAACGTGTCCGACAATAAACAAGGAAATATTATCTTTTTTGGCAATCCGCATCAGAGCGGCTGTACATTCCCGCACCTGAGAAACCGAACCAGGAGCAGCATTTAAGTTGGCAAAGTATAACGCCTGAATACTATCAATCACTGCGACAGGTGGACGGAGCGATCGCAATTCCTGCAAAATCGTTTCTAAATCAGTTTCTGGTAACAGATAAAGTTGACTAGAGTTAGCATCTGTAAGCCCTAAACGCTGCGATCGTAATTTTACCTGTTGAGCCGACTCTTCCGCACAGACATAAAGTGTGGGATAGCGTTGCATTAATTGTTGTGCCATGCCCAAGAGCAGAGTACTTTTGCCAATTCCAGGCTCTCCACCTATCAGCACTAATGAACCAGGGACAATACCGCCACCCAAAACCCGATCTAACTCTTCATAGCCCGAAGGTAGCTTAGTTTGATGATCGTCACCAATTTGGGCAAGGGTAAGGGATGCCTTAGCAGCAGGAGTTGCAGAGGATTTTGCGGTTCTGGCAGACTTGGCTAAGGAGTTAATATCTGTGACCGCTGGGGCGATCGCTTCTTCAATCAAAGAACCCCACACACTGCATTCTGGACATCGCCCAAACATCTGGGCAAATTCCGATCCGCATTGATTACAAATATATCGAGATTTAGCTTTAGCCATTATGATCCGCAATAATTTAAGAGTATTCCTTTGCGAAACTCTTTAAGTGCCTCTAGATGTGAAGAAATCAGTAAACATTTCTGTAAAAGCTGAATATCTAAATCTGGGAGAAAATGACTGCGGCTAAGTTTCTGATACTTCTCTTCTTGCAAGTAATAAATATCTAACGTGCCATCTTCCCATAGCCAGACTTCTTTTGTGCCTAAAGTTAAATATTTATCTAGCTTTCCCATATTCCCACTAGAAAAGATAATCTCAATCGAGAGGTCTGGAATAGATTTAAGCTCCCCAAAGCAGTAGGACTCATCAGCTTGAAGGGAGACTATTTTGGGCTGTTCTTGGCTACAGTTCCCTGCAATAAAGAATTCGATATCTTTCTCCAAAAAGAAAAACTCTAAAAGTGCACCAATTAAACCCTTAATTAGCTCATGCTCCAATGACGTGGACAAAATCTCTAAAACTCCTCGGTGATAAAAAAGCCTAATTCCATCTTTATCGATCAAACCTGATTGGATTAATTTAAACTTTTCCCAACTAATTCCTGTTAAGGCGATTATCTGCGAGATGCCCTCTAACGTTTGATCTTGCTTCGATTTTACTAAGGTTTGCATAGGTTTTATCCTCCTTCTCCATAAATTCTTTGTGCAGTACCAATATTGTACTTGAGACGAATTTCTCCAGATTTTTTCAAGTCTTCCCAATCCACGCTGTTATATTCGGGGTTATAAATATAAACTCCTTTTTCGTAGCTTTCGGCGATCGCCATCATCATCGTAGTTAGGCTATTAAAATCAAATGATTCTTCTCCTTCTGAGCCAAGGTGAAAAATAAGGGATATCTCAGCTTTATTTGCATCTCCCTTAATAGCATAGGATTCAGCATCAGAGCCAAAAATTGGAATATAGATAAGCAGGGTAGTTATCTTCTAACCAGTATTTCTCATTCCCGCGGCGATACCATTCACAGTCAAAAGTGCGCCCCTGAGAAGTTCTCCCTTAGAGTAGCGCGATCGCATATCGGATTTATGTTGACGTAACCGCTTTATTAAAGAAGCTTGAATAAATCCCAAAGGAACAATTGAACCATTGCGGAGTTGGACAGATCTTTGTAAATTGCGATCGCCATCTAGTAAGCGCTCATGATTAGAAATTTTTAGGACTACTTGGCAAGTCCGCATATATTCTTGATTAATTTGGGTAAACATTTGCTCAAAGGTATCTTCATAGCCTGATTCACTTAGTTCTCGCACATAATGATGGGCAATTTGGAGATCGGCTTTTGCCAAAGTCATTTCCACCTTAGAAATCACAGTTTTGAAAAATGACCACTTAGAATACAAGGATTGCAACAGGGTTAAATGCACTTCTGGATTTTCAGCCAAAAATTCTTCTAAAGCTGTGCCAACTCCATACCAAGAAGGTAATAAAAACCGACTCTGCGTCCAACCAAATACCCAAGGAATTGCTCTAAGACTAGCTAAATCCTTTTTCCCTGCACGGCGGGCGGGACGAGAACTAATGCGAAGTTGGCTAATTTCTTCAACGGGGGTAACTTGATGAAAGAAAGTGGCTAATTGGGGTTGATCGTAAATTAATTCCCGATAGACACTGCGCGATCGTTGGGAGAGGTCTTCCATTAGTTCTAACCAAGCCGTCAAAGTGCCAAAGGTATTCGGAAGTAGCCCTGCTTGGATTACCCCTGTGGTGATGGTTTCCAGATTATATAAAGCTAATTCTGGCAAAGAATACTTAGAGGCAAGGACTTCGCCCTGTTCGGTAATTTTAATTCTGCCATTTAAGCGATGCCCTGGCTGTGCCAAGATTGCTTCATAGGTAGGTCCCCCACCTCGTCCCACCGATCCACCTCGACCATGGAAAATTCGTAACTCCACCCCGAAATTTTGGGCAGTGAGTTGGAGGGATTGTTGAGCTTTATAAATCTCCCAGTTACTACTTAAGAAGCCCGAATCTTTATTACTGTCGGAGTAGCCGAGCATCACTTCTTGGAGTTGATTTTGGCTGATGAGATATTTGCGGTAAATCTCAATCTGGAATAGCTCAGTGAGAACTTGGGGTGAATTTTTTAAGTCTTCCACGGTTTCAAATAGTGGCACGATCGCTAAAGTTCCAGTTCCCTTTGCCACATCATAAAGTCCTGCCCCCTTTGCCAAGAGCATGACCTCTAAAATATCACTGACACTATGGTTCATGCTGATAATGTAGGTATGGCAAATGTCGGTGGAAAATTCCTTTTGCAGCTTTGCTACCGTGCGTAGGGTTGAGATTGCTTCCACGGTTTTATCGGAAAAGCCAACTAAATCTCTGGGTAATAAAGGGCGACGGGTTTGCAGTTCATGGGAAAGCCATGCCACCTTATGCTGTTCTTCTAGCTCTAGGTAGGGATCGCCCAAAATTTGTAAATGTTCGGCAACTTCAGCGATCGCCTGCTCATGTCTGGTACTTTCTTGGCGAATATCTAGGTGGGCAAGATGAAACCCGTAGACTTCAACTTGACGGATCAATGATTGCAGAGCTTTACAACTTAATTTGGTTTCGGCGAGGCTAGATTGAAGCAGATTGAGTTCATCTAAAAACTGTTTAGCAGTGGCATAAATTGAGCGATCGCTATCGGGGATACTTAACACATATTCCGAAGCTTCCCAACCCGTGGCTTTAACTTTTAAATTGCGATCGCGGGTATTTTCTAAACGCTTACGGATATAGGAAAGCTTAAAGCGATAGGGTTCATAGCGAAACCGCACCGCACATTCTTCATAGACATTGGGCATATAAAACTGATCTTGGCTCAAAGACTCCAGCAAAGTCTGGGAAACATCCGTGAGTTGCTGAGATAAAGACATACTCCCAATCAGTTTATAGACAGAGTTAATGTACTTATCTAAAACTAGACCACGCTGGTAGCAAGCAGTTTGCCAAGTTACTTCAGGAGTAACAAAGGGGTTGCCATCTCGATCGGAGCCTACCCACGAGCCAAACTTGCAAAAATCTGAGGCAGGTAGTTCCATATATGGGAATGAAGCTTTTAGGGATCGTTCAAGGCGATCGTACAAAATCGGAATCGCATCAAATAAAACTTCTTGAAAATAATGCAGGGTGTAATCGGCTTCATCCAAAACCGTGGGCTGGGATTGATTTAGCTCATCGGTACGCCACCAGACCCGAATTTCTTCAGCCAATTGCTCTTGCAAAGTTTGGGCTTCCCAGCTTGGGTCATGCTTTTCCGGACCGAAGCGATCGATCTGTTTGAGGATTTTGGAAATGCTGCGCTGCTTATCTAAAATTGTATGGCGCACGATTTCGGTGGGATGGGCTGTAAATACAAGCTGGATATCTAATTGGTCAATTAAAGTTTGGATATGGCGATCGGGGACGTTTTGGCGTTTTAGTTCAGGGAAAAGCCAGCGAAATGTCCCTACAGGAAATCGAGGTTCACCCATAATATGATCTATATGGTGTTGAGTAGTTTCCTCCTGTTCGTAGTTTTGCTCAATGATATTGATCAGTTGAAAATACATGGCAAAGGCTCGTGCTGCGGTAATCGCTTGGGGCAAGTCAAGGCTTTCCACTACCTTTAATACTTCTTGGGCTGGATATTCAGGAGCTTGCCCTTCGGGAGAACACATCGATCGCAATTGCCGCAACAGATCAACTAATTCCTGTCCACACTCATCTAGTAAAACTGATTCTAAAAGTTCTTCCATTACCTTAAGACGATAACGAAACCGAGAGTCAATGACCCGTAAAGCGTTTTCTTGATCAATAACTTGAGCTAATGACAGCTCTAGGACTGAGGAACTCATTAAAATCTCTCCAAATCTGATTGGCAATTAATCTAGTAAATAAACAGAGTAAATAAGTAGTCTTATATTTTTCTATTACCCAAGTCTAACGGTAAGCGTTCTCAAAATTTTGTATAAACTGAACTAAATCCCCTTCACCTTAAAAACAACCTTAAAACATCTTTGGCGATCGCTATTCACTCGTGGTTTTTATATTGGGTAGCATCCTGCCAACGTTGACGGTAAAGTAACTCTAGGTCATTGCCTGCTCTACGAAATAGCTTAATCTGTTCAGAATGAAGGGCTAAAAATAAGCGATGAAAAGCTAAGGCTGAAATTGCCACCACTAAACCTGTAGCCGTGGAAATTAACGCCTCACCAATCCCTTGAGTAATCGAACTAGAACGGGCATTATTAGCAATATCGCTAATTTTTAAGGTACTAAAAGAGACAATCAAACCAATTACAGTCCCCAAAAGTCCTAAAAGCGGTGCTAAGGAAATCACAGCCTCAAGAATTTTGTCTCCACGCATCATATTTGCCAACTCGTCATCGGCATTAGTTTCTAAAGCTAAACGAAATAATTCAGGGTCGGGATTACTTAAGGCTAGGGGTGACAATAAAAATCTCCCAATCGGTGTATGTTCCGCTAATTTAGCAATTTGGGCAGCACTGTTAAAGTCTTGGTGGGCGGCAATCAGAATTTGGCTGACAGTTTGCTTCTCGTTAAGAAGTAAAGTTACCCAAAACCAAGAACGTTCAGCAATCACGGTTACAGCCATTACGGATAGTGCCATCAAAGGATACATAACTGGCCCGCCTGCTTTGAATAAGTCGCCCATTTTAGTGAATTAGTAGTGAAGTATTTGAAGTTTTTGCGTTTTTATCTTAGCTCTTTCTGGGGTATTTATATTGTGGATACTAAGTTTAAGAGTTTTTAGTTGGTTAATTTCGGAGTTATTAATTTAGAGCTTGTCGATCTGTACCATTACATCTAAGATGTTGTCCAAGCTGCTACAAGGTTTACAAAATCTCCTATTGTGGGAATATTGCCTAAATATTAAATATCCTAAATATTAAATATAAAGATATCCAAATCTAAATAAAGTTTAAAAAACGGAGAAATAATCATGGGATCTGGCGATCGCTTACCTGTAGGAATTATCGGAGCATCTGGTTATGGGGGAGTGCAGTTAGTAAGACTACTCCTAGAGCATCCTTTAGTAGGAATAACTTATTTAGGTGGCAGTGGTAGTGCGGGTCAAACCTTTGGCGATCTCTATCCCCATTTAGCCCATTGCTGTAATCTCAAAATTGAAGATTGTACCCCTGCGGAAATTGCGGCTAGAGCTAAGGTCGTATTTCTATCTCTGCCCAATGGGTTGGCAGCCAAGCTGGCCCCTGAACTTTTAGCAAATGGTTGTAAGGTTTTAGATTTATCGGCGGATTATCGGTTTAAGGATTTGAGTGTTTATGAGGCGTGGTACCAAGGGGATCAGCGTGCAGATCAAGATGTGGCAAAAACTGCTGTCTATGGCTTGCCCGAATTGTATAGCGATCGCATTGCTCAAGCTGATTTAGTTGCCTGTCCAGGTTGTTATCCAACGGCGAGTTTATTAGCACTTTTACCACTATTAAAACAGGGTTTAGTCGATCACACCACGATCGTGATTGATGCTAAGTCTGGAACATCAGGCGGAGGTAGACAGGCTAAGACTAATTTGCTTTTGGCTGAAGCGAGTAATTCCTTGGGAGCCTATGCGATCGCTTCCCACCGACATACTCCAGAAATCGAACAAATTGCCAGTGATATGTTGGGAAATGAGGTTTTAGTGCAGTTTACGCCCCATTTAATTCCGATGGTAAGGGGAATTTTGTCTACGGTCTATGCCCGTTTAAGAGATCCTGGATTTACTAAGGATGATTTGCTGACTATTTATAAGTCTGTATATCGCTCTTCTAAGTGGGTCAAAGTTTTACCCAGTGGGATTTATCCCCAGACTAAATGGGCATTAGGCACAAATCTTTGCTACATCGGTTTAGAAGTCGATCAGCGTACAGGTAGAGTAATTGTGGTTTCGGCGATCGATAATCTGATGAAGGGGCAAGCCTCCCAATCGGTGCAGTGTATGAATATCATGATGGGCTGGGATGAGTCTTTGGGAATTCCTCAACTGACTTTTTATCCTTAAAATCCCACAAAAAAAGTAAGGTGACTGTAATTAAGTGTTGATGCGTAGAAAGTTACACTGGCAAGTATTCTCAGACAGGCAGGTTTAAAATGGCTGACCAATATTTGATTGTTTTAGAAAAAAGTGAGACTGGATTTTCGGCATATTCCCCTGATGTGGCGGGTTGCATTGCGACGGGTACAACTTTAGAAAAAACTACAAGGATCATGCGATCGGCGTTGGGCGATTAGCAAATGAAATGTCCGATCGCCATCATGTGGTATTTTTCTCGATCGCTAATTTAATTGAAATGACGGCAGTGACACATACCAATATTTTGTATGCGATCGCTTTGTTGATGCTCAGTCATGCTCAAAGATTGGGAATAGATGTCGCTAGAGATATTCGTCAAACCGTTTTGGGCTGGAACACTACGACACGCAAGCAAACCGACACGCAAGCAAACACAAGGCGAAGAAACCAACAACTGACCAATAACAGACTCAACTAATCGACGTACCTTGATAATTAATCGCTAGGTAAAATTCCTAAAATGAAGTCAAATAAGCGATGGGATAATTCTAGTTTGGAACATAGCGGCGTAATCGCTTTGGCTCCGTTTCGATCTAGAAAGGTAGCTTGGTTGGTATCACTGGCAAATCCTGTGCGATCAGAATTAACTTGGTTGGCAGCGATCGCATCTATATTTTTAGCCTGTAGTTTTGATTGGGCAGCATTCATAATTTCAGTTTCCGAACCTGTCTGAGCCGCAAAGCCAATTAGTTTTTGATGGGGTTGTTTGTGTCGGCTGAGGTCTGCCAAGATATCGGGAATTGGTTCTAGTTCTAGTCTAATTGGAAGTTGATTTTTGGGAATTTTGCGATCGCTATAATGTTTAGATCTCACATCCCCCACTGCTGCTGCCATGATTGTAAAGTCGGGCTTGGTATTCATAAACTCTGCTAGAAGTTCTCGATGCATTTGGGCTGAGGTTTGGACAGAGATAGTTTTAAATTCTGGATTCTCTATATTTCCAGCAGTTACTAAAGTTACATTTGCGCCTCGATGGTGGGCGGCTTGGGCGATCGCTATACCCTGTTTACCTGTGGAAGGATTGCCAATAAACCTTACGGGGTCAAGAAATTCCCTAGTACCACCTGCACTGACAAGGATAGTTTTACCCAATAGATCCTGCTTTCCCTTTGTCCAAAGTACCGACTCAATATAATCCAGAATCACTTCAGGCTCTGCCATCCGTCCAGTTCCCACGGCATCACAGGCGAGAATTCCCGCACTTGGAGCGATCGCTATAATTCGAGGATTAGTTAATAAACTTTGCCAATTGTTCTGCACCGATTCCCACATGGTCGTATTCATAGCAGGAGCCACTAAAATTGGACATTTAGAGGCTAGAACTATATTTGTGAGTAAATTATCAGCTAGTCCCCAAACTAATTTGGCTAAAGTATTAGCACTGAGCGGCGCAATTACTAATAGATCTGCCCATTCTGCCAACTCAATATGTAAAGGTTTGCCGTTGGTTGGTTGCCAAAATAAGCGATCGCCATAGGCAGGATTCCTAGATAAAGTCGCAAAGGTTAAAGCCGAAACAAAAGCTTCTGCGGACTCAGTGAGAATGACTCGGACTTCAATTCCGTTTTTAGCCAGAGTTGAAACAACTTCACATACTTTATAGGCAGCAATACCACCTGTTACCCCGATTAAGACTCGTTTTGACATTTTAAGATTGAACTAATTGACATCCTCCCACCGATAAATCGGGGGATTCCTAAGATTCACAACTTAGGTTTCTGTTTCTTTCCATTACTGGAATTTCGCAACTGCCCTTTAGAGGTATCCCTATCAGG
>VYKS01000432.1_pt1 | contig 37460 bp, 33 predicted proteins | sample 5114511 | NCBI WGS metagenome assembly VYKS01 (sample SAMN12291795, study PRJNA351875) | freshwater metagenome | isolation source: freshwater lake | place: USA: Michigan, Gull Lake | collected 2011-07-05 | reverse complement strand
TTTCTATTAAGCTCAACATATATTTAAAAAGTTGCCGGTCACTTCTCATTTTACCTGACGGTGATCGCTTTTACTTTTGATATTCTGATGGGAGAATGAAACAGCCCTACCCAACACCCGCGCCATTCTCCCCGTACACCTGTACGGACAGATGGTATCACCCCAACAATTACAGGATTTTGCCCGCAGCTATAATCTGATTATCTTTGAGGATGCGGCCCAGGCCCATTTAGCCAGTAGAGAAGGTTATCGCGCCGGCAGTGTCGGTGTAGCGGCCGGGTTTAGTTTTTATCCCAGTAAAAATTTGGGTGCTTTTGGCAATGGCGGAATGTTAGTGAGCAATGATCCCGAAATTAGCCAAAAAGCCCGCAGTTTAAGAAATTATGGCGCACCGAGCAAGTATTTCCACACCGATATCGGCACTAATAGCCGTTTGGATAGCATACAAGCCGCCATTTTAAACATTAAATTACCCCATCTGGAAAGCTGGAATCGCTCCCGTCATCGAGCGGCAAGACAATACGACAGGCTTTTGGCTCCTTTAGCCGATCAAGGCATTTTACCCGTACAAGACGAAACCGAGACTGGTCATGTCTATCATCTCTACGTTATTCGCATTCTCCCCCATTGTCCCGTTGAGCGCCAACAACTACAAGAACAATTAACTGCCGTCGGTATTCAAACCGGCATTCATTATCCGATTCCTTGTCATCTGCAACCGGCCTATCGCTACCTGGGTTATCAACAGGGAGACTTTCCTAATGCAGAGACTCTCTGTGAAGAAATTGTCTCTCTCCCCATGTACCCCGGCATCAGCGAGGAGCAGATTGACATCGTTGTTGAACAGATCACTGCGATCATCGGGTAACATAAATTCAGAATTTGTCACTAAATCGCTCCGTCCTATGGGTGTTAGTCCTTCCTTGTCCCCCGTCTCCCACAAAAATCGGCAATCTTGGCTGATTATCGGTTTCTTGGCGGTTATCTATGGTCCTGTGATCTTTCACTGGTACGATGGTTGGCTGAATAAATCGATCGGCATCGAACACGAATACTTTAGCCACGGCTTGATTGGCCTTCCCTACGCCGCCTATATTGTCTGGCAGAATCGCAAAAAATGGCAACGCCTCGAAGATCGCTCCCACCCCCTCGGAGCGTTTTTGTTAACCCTAGGAGCGATTTTTTATCTCCTCGGTTCCTCCCTTTGGGTTAGTATGTCTTTTCCGATTATTTTAGCGGGAATCTGTCTCTGGTTAAAAGGAACAGAAGGTTTTAAATTGCAAGGATTTCCCCTACTTTTAACAGCCTTAGCGACCCCTAATCCTATCCCCTACCTGATTGCTCCCTATACCCTACCCCTACAGGTTTTTATTGCCGCTTGCGCTGGTTTTATTCTCCAGCAAGCCGGCTTAGATGTCTCCGTTGACGGTATCTATGTAGCGGTAGAAGGTAGGATGGTGGAAGTCGCTCCCTACTGTGCGGGGCTGAAAATGTTATTCACCAGTCTTTACGTCACCCTCCTGCTGCTCCATTGGACTGATACCATCGAAAACGGTCGTAAAACCCGCTTTATGCTCCTCAGTGCCTTTGGAATTAGTGTCGGGGCTAATATTATTCGTAACGCGCTTTTAGCTTGGTTTCACGGCACAGGACAAGACGAAAACTTCAAATTACTCCACGATAGCTGGGGGGGTGATTTATACTCGGTCTTTATGTTATTACTGATCCTTTTGGTCTTCCAAATCATGCAGTATCGCGAGGCGGTTAAGAAAAAGTCCCTAGCTCAAGAGGAAGGTAACCAGGATGATTAGTCAAAAAATTCCAGCCGAGGTAACTTTAGTGTTAGATAAAGTCAAAAAAAAGCTCCCGGGTAATTATTTACTGCTGTTGTGCCTGCTGCTGCTATTGATTGTAGGGGGTATCTTGCCCAATTTAATTTCTGGCCAGTGGTCTTGGGTGGATCAACCGAGAATCGGTAATATTCAAAAAATGCGGACTCTACAAGAATCGGGAATCAAGTTCTCTGACCTGAAAACCATCGACCAGAGCCAAGGAGAAATCGGTGAGGGAAAATGGTCGGTACAAGTGGTGGAAACTCCTGAAGGCAAGAGGATCACCGTGCTTTTAAAGCCACAGATATACTATAAAAATCAACCAGGATTAGAATGGTCGGATATCACTTCGATTAGTCGTTGGAATCAGGGGGAAACAACCGAGCTATTAATCCCCACCCAGTCGGGAGGAAAGGCCACGGCTCGATTCTATCGTGCCTGGACACAAAACACCTTGGCCGTGGTGCAATGGTATGCTTGGCTAGGTGGTGGTCATTACGATCCCTCGGTGTGGTATTGGCTTGACCAATGGGCGCAATTAAAAAGACAGAGAGTACCCTGGATAGCCGTTTCCTTGCTGATTCCCTTAGAACCGACGAAAGAACTGCAAACTCTCACTCCCTTTGCTCTCAATCTCGCCAAGGAAGTTCAAAGTAACTTAGAACAAAATGTCTTAAGTCAATTAACTTCTCTGCCTGAGACCAAAAAAGAAAAGTAGTTTTTCTGCTCCCAACTATCTGTTTAAAAAAAACTAGCTCAAGGCACTTTTATAGTCCTTAATAGCTTCTTTGTTCCTCTCCCACTAGATAACTCTCAGAAAATAAATTGATATATCTGTATGATTCCACCAATGCTCAACAAGTTTTTGCCAGTTAGTTTATTCAGAACCGGGGCTATAGCCTTATCAGGGTTGAGTCTGACAGGGTTCTTATGGGTAATTCACTGCGAGAGACTCAAGGCCCAGGGTCCTTTGTCCATACCCCAGACTCAACCCGGAGCCGGGTTGGAATTTTTGCCCCCCCAACCGCCTAATCCCACCTTTCCTGAAAACACGATTCCCCCCACTGGCTACAGTCCACCGGTTTACTCTCCCAATAATCGCCAATCCCGACAAATTCAGGCCTATCGACTTGATATCGGCGATCAAATTACTGTCTCGGTTCCCGATTTTCCCGAATTTAATTCCACGGGGCCAGTGGATCCCGATGGTAATTTTCTGGTGCCGATTTTAGGGCGTATTCCGGTGCTCGGCTTGACTTTAGACGAAGTGCAAACTAAAATCCGCCTCGAATTGGGGCGAAAATACTTGCGGGAGGAACCGGAAGTGATTGCGGTTTTAACCACTGCCCGTCCCGTCCAGTTAACCATTCTGGGAGAGGTACAGCGACCGGGGTTTTATAATGTTGCGCCTAATACTCCCCTAGCGCAGGTACTTTTGGCGGCGGGGGGTGGCACTCCCAGAGCCGATCTGCGTTCGATCGTTGTCCGTCGGGTTTTAGTCGATGGTACAGTGTTAGAGGAGAAACTTGACCTTTATACTCCCTTAATTAAAGGGGAACGCTTGCCAGATATGCGTCTGCAAGGGGGCGATGCCGTGATTGTTTCCAAGCTAGAAGTAGGCCAAGAAACGGGATATAATCGCACACTGGTGGCGAGAACCACCCTCACCCAGCAGAATATCACTGTCAGGGTTTTAGCTCCCTTAGTTCCTTCGGGAATTGCCCTGAGAAATGTTTCGATTCCTAATGGCAGTACCTTCCTCGATGTGGTGGCTAGTTTACCGGTTTCCGATCGCCTGCGGATTAATGTCAATGAAGTGTCTCTGCTACGTTTTGATAGTGCCAAAGGGGGAATTGTTAGTCAAACTTTGAGTCCGATAGCGGCAGTTAGGGGAGATATCTCCCAAAATGTTCCCCTAGAAGATCAAGACGTAATTATTGTCACCCGCACCCTATTAGGGGAAATTTTCGCCGCTTTTAATATCATTACCCAACCCATTCGGGATATTTCCAATTTTACCAATACAATTCTCAACCTTAGCAATCAATTCAATAACTTCCAATAACTGAGGGGCAACTTGCTCCCTTCACTCCTTAACACAACTTCATAAGCTAGGATTTCAAGGGCGAGAATCACTCTTGACCGCTAAAATGTAAAGAATCTGGGAATATATTAAAAAGCTATGGCTCTACCAATTGTTAAACGATTTCTCATCTCGCTAGATCAGAACAAATTTGTGGGAATATTCGTCTTCCTCGTCTGTTTAGGTGGTTCTGTGATCTTTGCTCTCCTACCCGATCCTGAGAAACCCCCCACCTTTTATCGGGCGGTGGGACAATTGGCCTACCGGGTGCCGCCGCCAGCTTTTACCAGTACAGGAACCCAACTGCAAGAACAAGGGCGGGCTATTGACCGCGATTTACTGCTGTCTCCCCGGGTATTGGTCAATACAGCCCAAAAACTGCAATTTAATCAGGAACAGATCGTTAAAATTCGCGATCAAGATTTGAAAATCACCTTCCCCGGTGAAGCGGAGGGACAAAAAAATAATAGCAATCGGTCTACAGGAACCGACCAACCCCAAGAGATACTTTTAGAGTTAACGGCCGACTCCCAGTCCAAGGCGGAGTTAATTCTCGAAACCTTGATGAAGGAAATGGTGGAATACAGTCGCTGGCTGAATACTTCTCAGTTACGGGCCCGCATAGAAGCTCTCAGTGTCCGACTTAACGAAGTCCAAAAAGATTTAACCAGAGCCGAAGAAAAGTTTTATCGCTACATTAGTACCCAGGGTTCAGATTTATTGGCGATTCAAGATGGGAGTTTATTCACCGCTATCACCAGTAGTCAACAGCAACAGCGAGAAATTCGCCTAGAACTGCAAGGCATTCAAGGACAGATTAATAGTCTGAGTAAACAACTCGATTTAACCCCCGATCAAGCTTACACCTCCTCGGCCCTTAGTGCCGACCCGATTATTGCCAGTATCCGAGCGCAGATATTGGGTACGGAAGCCCAATTGGAGCGACTACAGAAGGATTTACGTCCCGAACATCCCACCGTAGCTAAATTACGCAAAGAACAGCAAGTTAACGAATCTCTCTTACAAAAAAGAGCCGCCGAGGTGATCGGAAAAGATGGCATCCTGACCGATCTTCCCAGCAGTCGCATCCGTCAGCAAAGTAATCTCGATGCCACCCGTCAACAACTAGCGGCTCAATTAGTCACCCTGCAAACCCAGCGCGAGGGTTTAATGAAACAATTAGAATCCTTAGTGACTCAGGAACAGCAATTACGCTCCCAATACGAGAAATTCCCCGATAAACAGCTACAGCAAGCTCGTTTAACCCAAGCCGTCGCCTTTCAACGGGGTATCTACGAGAATATTCTCAATGCTCTGGTGGATGCTCAGGCTGCAGAAGCGGAAACCGTGGGTAGTCTCACCGTCGCCCAACCGCCAGTGGCTCAACCGATCGAACAGGTGTTTAACCGCAAGAATCGTACCTTGATTCTCTTGGTGGGTGCTGGTTTGGGAACTTTAGCCGGATTGGGTACGATTCTCCTGTTAGCAGTGATCGATGATCGCCTGCACAGTCCCCAAGAATTGCGGGAAGCTTTGGTTAGTCGGGATATACTACTCTTAGGACAATTGCCCATTGTCCGGAATTTAGAGGGCGAGGAAATCGAGCCGATTCTCGCCGATGCTAATGCCAATTATCTCCCCTACTACGAACGTTTACGCAGTACCCTGCGACTTGTGGGCGGCGGCGAAACGGTGAAAGTGGTCATTGTCACCAGTATTACTGGCGGAGAGGGGAAAACTGCCACTGCCTATAATCTGGCGATCGCTGCGTCTTTAGCGGGCCGACGGACTCTGTTAGTCGAAGGAGATCTGAGAAGTCTTTCTAAGGCCGAAGAAATCGGAGTCACTCCCGATCCCAATTCTTTCCGAGAACCCCTACTTTACTACGGGGCAAAAAGTAAATCGATCCGGCTGGCCCCAAATATAGAAAACCTTTCCATTTTGCCTAGTCCCGGTCCGCAAAAACAAGCGGCAGCTATCATTGAATCGAGCGAATTACAATTAATTCTCAAAGATTCTCGCGGCCGTTTCGATCTGGTGATTGTGGATACTCCTTCTCTGTCTAGCTGTAATGATGCGCTGCTCTTAGAAGAACTAGCGGACGGGATTATTCTGGTAACGCGCCAGGCGATAACTCGTTCTAGTCTCTTGAGTGAAGCAACTGACCAGTTAACAGAAGCGGAAGTGAAAATTTTAGGGGCGGTGATTAACTACGTCGATATTACGCCGACTCTCAACACCGCCGAACCAGAACTGCCGCCTTTGATAGTTCCCCCACTACAGGAAAAAACAGAGACAGAGGAAGTGAAAGTGGAAGTGTAAATGCGGTTACTTATGACAAAATCTTCTGGCTCGATCGAATTGTGGTTCTTGCCAAGAAAAAGCAAAATGACTGATACTATCTATGCTGGGAAAAGCTAGGCGAATCGCTTCCATTTGCACTTCTAAGGAGGGACGATTGTTATAGGGTTGTCCCCATAAACCCGCTAAAGCTGGGATAACAGGAGTTTGATTTCCCCTGCTTGCCACTACTCTTTTGATCTGATTAACCACACAGGTAGTATCGTTACAATTAGCGTAGGACATGGGATGCCATTCTAGGGAAGCGGGAAAACTATCCCAAGCTTGTAACCGGGAATCAAAACCTTGATTACCCACAAGACGATTTCCATCAGGAAAAAACACTGCCCCGGCGGGAATTCCCTGACGTTCCACTAGGGCGGAAAAATAACTAATATAATCAATTACACCCTGGGCAGCATGGGCAACCGCTAGGAACCAAAGTTCTAATTTCAGGCGATCAAAACGACTTTTAACTGATTGTTTCATCTCCTCTTCTAAGGGGATTCTACCCTGCCAAAGAGGGGCGGTTTCTTGGGGATAAAGGCGATCGGCTTCGACGATATCATGGGGGGAAATTTTGCCGCGAGTCAGATAGCGATCGATTAAAAATTTGCCCTTATTATTCAATCCTCGATTAATTAAAGCTTGTCGGGATGCCGGACTAAAAATCCATAAATCTTGGACATTATCAGCCACGGAATCGACTCCTGTTCCTCTGGGATAGCGAATATAATCAAATAAAACTCCATCGGGACGACGTTGTAAAATGGCTTCTAGGAGAATTAAATAATCCTGTCGCGCTTGATTACTGTAGGGATCGACAAAAGTTTGGGATCGATCATCGACAAAAGAGGTGCTATCCTGTCCTTTACCATTGCGTGCTAACACCTCCTGTCGCTCGGGTTTTAAGCTATAAGCATAGCCAAAATTGAGGCTAAATAACCAAGCATAAACCTTTAAACCGCGTTTATGTCCCTGTTCGATCGCCTGTGCTAATAAATCCACATTTCCCGCACCCGGATTTTTAATCACGCTATCCCAAACGGTGGGATTATTGTTAGGAGGTAATAAGACTTGACCATCGGCAAAAACTTCCAGATAAACTGTATTATAACCTTTGGCCACGATGCGATCGAGGATACTTTCCATCGATCCAGGACGGGTATCACAGGAGTAGAGACGTAACCAGATCGCTTGTTCCTGTAACCAGTGTCGGGAACGACAAAAGCGCAATTGTTCAGCATATTTCTGCAATAAAATGTTATATTCTTGGGGGGAAGTTTGACGCAGATTTTCTTGTTGTTTGATTTCCGATTCGGACAGTTGACAGTTATTATTGACCGCGAGGCTAGGGTTAATCCCTAGAGGACTACTCCAGAGGATTATAGCGAGGAAACAGGATAGTGATCGCAGATAATTGACTTTCTTTAACATAGTTGTTCACGGCAAAAGTAGCAAAGGAGAAATTTTCTTAGTTTGCTATTTTTTTAGAGCAGTTATCTTAATGGTGAGGTATAAGGTTTTCGGGTTGGGGATAGGAGAGACAGGAGACGATTCCCAGTCAGATTATACTTCACCTTTATCGAAAATTTGGGTTGAAAACCCCGGAAAAATTTTGCCACCAACCAACCCAATCAACCGATCAGATGTTTCGATTCAACTAATTTCTAAGCGCCAGTAGAGAGTTTCTTCAGGCGAGAAGCTAACCCCGTCAAATCTCCTTCCTTTGCAAGGGAAGATAGGAAGATGGAAAATTAGTTAACCTTTTGGCAATTGCTAGATGACTAAAAATAAAAAAGTGCTGATTTTAGGGGGAACGGGGGAAGCGGCGGCATTAGCGGCTAAAATTGCGGCAATTCCGGGTATAGATGCCATCGCTTCTTTGGCCGGTCGCACGAGAGAACCGATTACTCTCACAACTCCTTCTCGCAGGGGGGGGTTTGGTGGTGCCACTGGGTTAGCCAATTATCTGCGTCAAGAACGCATTGATTGTTTAATTGATGCCACCCATCCCTTTGCCGCACAAATTTCCTTTAATGCCGCTCAAGCCGCCTCGGATTGTGGTATTCCTCGATTAATCTTAAGTCGTCCAGCTTGGGAAAAAGTATCTGGAGATAATTGGATTGAAGTAGAAAACAATCAAGCAGCGGCGAATATTTTACCAGGGTTAGCGCTGCGGATATTTCTCACTATTGGTCGGCAAGAACTGGCAAGTTATGCACATTTAAAAAATATCTGGTTTTTGATGCGGATGATCGACCCACCGGCAGCGGATGCCATCGTACCGGTTGGAAAATTATTGTTGGCACGGGGGCCTTTTTCCTTACAGTCAGAGCGCTCTCTTTTACAAGAATATAAGATTGGGGCGATCGTGAGTAAAAATAGCGGCGGTGATGCCACTTACGCCAAAATTATCGCCGCTAGAGAGTTGGGAATAATCGTGGTAATGATACAACGTCCACCTGTACCTGAAGGAGAAAAAGTGGCGGATGTTAAAAGTGTCCTGGCATGGTTAGAAAAAAGGTGGCTCTCTTGATTTTTCTGGAAAAATCATCAGTAAACCCTATCTAAATTACTCGTTAAGACTGCACCGAAGAAGGGAGCAGGGAGAGGAAATCAGTTATCAGTTATCAGTTATCAGTTATCAGTTATCAGTTATCAGTTATCAGTTATCAGTTATCAGTTATCAGTTATCAGTTATCAGTTATCAGTTATCAGATGTAAGTTTTTAAGTGTGCAGTATTAAATAGCAGTTTCCTACTGTCTTTTTACTGTTTACTGTTCACTGATTACTGTTTACTGATCACTGAAAAGCTTCCCACCTACTCTAAGAAAATTACACTTTCACCACGTTGCTAAAACGGATTTTCAGGTAATCATCTTCCATTTTTGCTCCAGAAGGTTTCAGGGCTGCTAAAGCTTGGGGCAAGACTAAATTACGACGGTGATTACCAATGCGAATATTTAACTCGTCTCCAGTTTTATTTAGTTGTATTTGTTCCTTGGGTATGCCGGGTAAATATAATTCCAGACTGTAATTATTTTCCTGTTGAACTACCCGAATGGTGTTTTCCTGGTAATAAACCTTAGTCGGATCTTCCTCGGCAAAAAGAGTTTCTTTCAGTCTTTCCAAAGCGGGTAAACCACACATTTCTTCGGAGTAGAGAGGAACTTCCTTAACCGGTAAAGGATGAAAATTATCGTAAATTTCCTGTTTATAAACCTGTTGATTTTCTTTCCAACGGGCAAAGAAAGGATCGGTTACTTTGTCGGGAATAATCCGATTGGCAATAATCAAATCGGTGGAAACATTATAGAGACTTAGATAGGCATGGGCGCGTAAAGACTCCTTAATCACCATTTTTTCGGGGTTTGTCACCAAACGTACCGAGGTTTGAGTATTATCGGTCAAAACCTTTTCTAAAGCCTCGATCTGCTCGTAAAACTCGTAGGGAGCGTCCATAACTTCCTTGTCCGGTAGGGAAAAACCGGCGATCGGTCGAAATAAAGGTTCTACCAGTGGTCGCAATGCCATCGACATTCCCTGTAACGGTTTGTAAAATCTTCTCATGTACCAACCGCCCACTTCTGGCAAACTCAGCAATCGTAAGGCTGTACCCGTGGGTGCGGAATCGATAATCAACACATCATAAGTACCCTCATCGTAGTGGCGCTTCATGCGAACTAAGCCGAAAATCTCATCCATTCCGGGTAAAATCGCTAATTCTTCCGCTTGCACTCCATCTAAACCCCTAGCTTGCAATACCTGGGTAATGTAACGTTTTACTGCGCCCCAGTTGCCTTCTAACTCCATTAGTGCATCTAATTCTGCCCCCCAAAGATGGGGGCGTACCAAACGAGGATCGTGACCTAATTCGAGATCGAAACTGTCAGCGAGAGAGTGAGCGGGATCGGTGCTGAGAACTAGGGTTTTATAGCCAAGTTCGGCGCAGCGGAGTCCTGTAGCGGCGGCGACGGAGGTTTTACCCACGCCTCCTTTACCGGTCATGAGAATTACACGCATGGGGGCTGATTCTAAGAAAGTTTACATTACTTATTCTCATTATGACGGGAAAGTTAACAAATTTAGGACAAGAATCAGCATTCTTGGCTATAAAATTCCACTCCCCGACCATCACCCCGGGGAATTAGGCTCTGTTCAAAAAATTGCTGACAGCGATTTTCAGCATCAGCGACGAGAACTTTGGCAAAATGACCGTTTTCGAGAACTTCTTGCCTCGGACGTTGTTCGTAGGCATAGATAATCAAAATATCTCCAGGTTGACAGAGCAGAGCTGCACCACCGTTGGGGCAAATTTCCCCGGTTTGGCCAGGAAAAACGTAGGTGGAAAAGCGCTTACCATTGCTAAGATTGACCACATCCACTTCTTCAAGGGGCAAAATACCGACCCGCTCAATCAATTCTCGATCGATAGTGATACTGCCGACATAATCGACGTTAGCCTCGCTGACGCGCACTCGATGGAGTTTGGCGTGCATTAATCGAATTGTTCCCATGTATTTTGTCCTATTTACCCCAATTACTTCAATTATTATGCTCTCCCAGTGGGAATGTTTACTAAAAAATCTCGGTCAATGGCAAGGTTCTTTTACCCGTCTGTCTCCCCAAGGCGATCTGATCGAAGATACCCCGACTTTGGTATCTTTGCAAGGCATTAATAATAATCGCTCAATTCGTCAATTGGTCCGCCGTCTCTACAGCGATCGAGTGCCGGAAGATTTAATTTTAGAGTATAGTTCTCTCAATCAGGGTATTCTATTTAGCCAGACGGGAGCTTTTTGCCAAGGTTCTCTATATTTTAGTAGTTTTTCCTCACAATTTGGCGCAGAATTTGGGTTAATCTCTGGGGAAAGACGATTAAGAATCGTCCAGTTATTTAATGAACGCTGTGAGTTCGATCGCTTGACTTTAATTCGGGAAAAGTTAGTTGATTCTAGCTCCCCAGAAAGACCGATGTTAACGGTGGAGCAATTACTGGGTCAATGGCAAGGACAAGCGGTGACAACGGGACGCGATTTTTATAATTCTGCTGCCTATTCTACCCATGTATCGATCGAGCGTCAGGGGGATAATTATCTCTCGCAAACTTTGACTTTTGGCGATAATAAAATTACTTCTAGCACTCGTATTGAGGGACAAAGATTGTTGTTTGAAAATAGTCCGCTGCCGATTCAAATCCTGCTGCTGCCCGATGGTTCTTCCTGTAATACACCTCTGAAAATTAATGCCGGTTATCCTTTTGTTTTAGAGGTGGGTTGGTTACTTTCTCCTACTCAAAGACAGCGCTTAATTCGTTCTTATAACGAGAAGGGAGAATGGACAGGTATTACTCTGGTGACAGAGGAAAAAGAAAGCTATTAGCCGTCAGCCATCAGCTAGATTGATAATAAAAAGGAAATTGACTAATTACACTGAAAAATATCGGGTTTCTCCTCAAGATTAATTATAACTGGATTTGGCATCGTCTCCTTGCTCGGAGACTTGCCAAAACGACAACTTTGTACTTCACCAATAAGATAAATAAGCTAAACGGCTTTTACTTCGGATCACCGATATAGACTCCAAAAGGGTTATAGCTATTGGATCATGCAGGTTAAGCGCCGTTTAGCTTACTCTCAGAAGCTGAATGCTAAGGGCTAATTTATATAAGCAAAATTTATCAAAATCCCAATATACTTGAGAAGATTTAAATTTACATTCCTTAATCTTTACTTTTCTTAAAAAATAATTGAGAAAAATTCCTATTTGTCAACGAGATTGCAATAGTTACAGCCTGATGCTAGTATCTAAGAATTGGGTTACTCTGTGCATTTTTAGTCCTTGTGCCTTGAAACCCTTGCTAAGTCTAGGATGACTAATTCGTCCCTAGGGAAAACTTGCCAATTGCTCCTTTGACGAAAAAGATCTTTTGCCAAAAATATGTGTACTTATGTTAAAACGAAAAAGTTTTTTTGACAAAATGTACCAGATGTGCTGCGGGGAAAGTCTGCGGGTAAGCTGTTAACTATAGCGGTTCTCGCATCTGTGCGGCACACTTAAACCTTTGCTGATTAAACTGTTCAGGATCGGGAATGTACCTCTTGTGAATCAGAAACGCTATATCTAAATTACTGGGCTCTTCTGGTTTCTGTGTGGAAACGAGGTCTATACCGATAGAATATCCGCAAAATAGTCCTAAAAGTTTTGCCCAATAAGCACTTCAGGGTTCCATAAGCAAAAATTATCACACAAAGTCGAGAAGAGCCAATTACTGGTTAAGACTGTATGGGAGAGGGGAGAAGAACCTGATCAACCAAACGATGCTGATAGAACAAATTAAACCTTTAGCCAAGCAAAAATATCCACTGCTGATATTAGCCAACTTTCTAATCCTTTAATCACCGCTAAAGGCTGATTATTTCCTGCGGTTGCAATATGTACTTTCGGTAATCCTGTTTGAAAAACGGTGACTGACTTTGCTGAAGGATCAATCAACCAACCTAATTCTGTTCCTTGTTGTAAACAGAAAATAATCTTTTCCATCCCTAAGGTAACAGATTGTTCGGGAGACATAATTTCAATAATCCAATCGGGATAACGTAAAAATTGATCAGCCATTTCTCCATCTAGATCTCTTGGCAAATTCTGCCAACGAATCACCGCAATATCTGGCACAATTGAACGTTCTGCAAAAGTACAACGTAATTCAGGTAGAGCATAAGCTAATTTTTGAGGTTTAGTCTGTTGATTAATGGCAGAGGCTAACTCAAATTGTCAGATGCTGTGTTTTCCTTTGGCCATAGGTTTTTGAGTGACAATTCCCTGATAATATTCCCTAGCAGGCTTAGTTTCTGGAAGGGCAAGAAATGCTTCGAGGGAAAGAGCGTGTTTATCTTCTATTGTGGCAAACATTGATTGATTTCTCCGCTCTTGAGGTATTTTCTATTATCAAAGGAGTTTATGGTGACAGAAAGGCATTCATTCCATATATTCCTTTGAGTGGTTTTCTATGAGATACTTGGCATAGTGCAGAAGTTCGTGCTTTAGAGACTCTGGCCTTGTCGAAACTGTTGGTAAGATTTCTGCATCAATATTGATGATTTCTCTCATTAAACGCCAAGGGATTGGTGGATAATGCGATTGTTTTTAGGACAAAAGTAGGTGCTATCAATAAACCTGCAAATTCCACCGAAAAAGAAACAAGAAAAGTGGGTTAAATTGCTTCCTAGTTACCATTGTAAAATAATTAAGAGAAGTTATTCATAATGAGTCCACATCCGTATAACTTTGCTGCCTAGGTTTTGAGCGTTTGATCGAAGTGACCAATATCTTTAACCAAAAAGTAAATTATGCAAGATTTCTAAACGCTGGTCATCTTCACGAACAATAGCACCATAATAATTTTTCTTATTCTCTAGCCAGAGTAATTCAAACTCGATCGCCTTGGGCAAAGCTAAACTGAAATTATCCAAAGCTTGGGGACAATCAAAGATAACTTTGCGCGTCTCGAAGCGGTCAAAATGTCCTTGGCAGAACATTTTGAAAAACGGTAAAGAATGCAGTGACACCCCACCCCCAATGGCAACAGTCAAACCGGCAGCCTTAGCTTTTTTTGCCAAAGGTAAAGCCAGAGCCAAAACTTGCTCGCTATTCACATCCCGGCGAGTTAATCCCAAAGAACAGGCTAAATCCATCCGTCCGATCACGATACCATGGAGAGATTTTATCTCTGGAATCGCCAACATTTCCTGAAAATTCTCACAGGCAGTAATCGTTTCGATATTAACTAATAACTCCACATCTTCCACCCGTTGATCGGCTAAAACCCTCCTAGCTGCCCGCAGATATTTTTGTAAAGCGTAGGCTGTTTCTACCATGGGAGCAATCAAGCGATCGACTCCTAAATTAACCGCATCAAATATATCTCTGATCGCTTCGCAACCGGCGATTTTCAGATTAAAATCTACCCCCGCTTTCAGACTAATTTCTTTCAACCGCATCGCTTCCGTCAGTCGGGTTCCTTCCGTCTCGAATTCCGCTTTTACCCCTGAAACATGGTGATCTTCCCTGAGTTCTCTTAACAGTTGCACCATTTTTTTTTCTAAGGAATTCATGATTTTAATCGTTCAAAATCGCTAACTGCTAGATGAGCCTTGTTGATTATAGCCGATCGGCGAAAAGCTGATAGCTGAGGACGAGGAGACCATAAAAATACCCTAAACAAAGGGACAAGAGTGACAAAATACCGGCATAATGAGCAAGGCCGTCTGATTTTTTTCTGGCCACATCCTTTCTATACTACATTCGTAATATAAGTAATTCTCTAGTTAGACTATGCGAACTCACTACTGTGGCGACCTTAGCGCGATCGAAATTGAAAAAAGTGTCACCCTCTTCGGTTGGGTCGATCGTCGTCGCGATCACGGTGGCGTTATTTTTATCGATCTGCGGGATCGCAGTGGTATTGTCCAGATCGTCAGTGATCCCCAACGAACCCCCGCTTCCTACCCCATCGCTGAAACCGTCAGAAACGAGTATGTCATCAAGGTGACGGGAACAGTCAGTCAAAGGCCTACCGAATCCCTTAACCCGCGCATTGCCACCGGAGAAATCGAAATTTACGCCACTAGCATCGAGATTCTCAACGGGGTTACTAAACAACTGCCTTTTGTCGTCTCTAGTTCCGAAAGTGAATCGGTACGAGAAGATGTGCGCTTGCGATACCGCTATCTAGACCTACGCCGGGAGCGTATGAGTCAGAATTTACAACTACGTCACCAAGTTGTCAAGGAAATGCGCCGTTTTCTCGAAGATGAACAGCATTTTATCGAAGTGGAAACGCCAATTTTAACTCGATCGACTCCCGAAGGGGCGCGGGATTATCTAGTTCCTTCCCGTGTCAACCCGGGCCAATGGTACGCTTTACCCCAATCACCGCAACTATTCAAGCAATTATTAATGGTGTCGGGAATGGATCGCTACTATCAAATCGCCCGCTGTTTCCGCGATGAAGATCTGCGCGCTGATCGTCAACCGGAATTTACTCAGTTGGACATGGAGATGAGTTTTCTCTCTTTACCTGAGATTTTAGCCCTGAATGAGGCTTTAATAGCTCATATCTTCAAAAAAGTCAAAAATATCGATATAAGCCTACCCCTGCCCCGTTTAACCTATGCTGAGGCTATGGATCGCTATGGGATCGATCGCCCCGATACCCGTTTTGGCTTGGAATTGGTCAATGTGGCGGAGATTTTTGCCGATTCGGGATTTAAGGTGTTTTCAGGTGCGATCGCCAGTGGTGGGACGGTGAAAGTTTTACCGATTCCCAACGGTAACGAGGCGATTTCTAACGTCAGAATCAAGCCGGGTGGGGATTTATTCAAAGAAGCCACCGATGCGGGTGCGAAGGGAATTGCCTACATCCGCGTGCGCGAAGACTACGATTTTGATACCATCGGTGCGATTAAAGATAACCTAACAGAGGCACAAAAACAGGCTTTAATCGAGAAGACTGGCGCAAAACCGGGGCATCTGCTCTTATTTGGGGCAGGAGATACCGATACAGTCAATAAATCCCTATCCCGCCTACGCTTAGTTTTAGGGGAACAATTGGGATTAATTGATCCTGAGAAAATCAACCTCCTCTGGGTGACGGATTTCCCGATGTTTGAATACAACGCCGAGGAAAAACGCCTAGAAGCATTGCATCACCCCTTTACTGCCCCTAATCCCGAAGATTTAGACGATCTAGCCCACGCTCGCGCCCTAGCCTACGATATGATTTTTAATGGTATTGAAATCGGTGGCGGCAGTTTGCGGATCTATCAACGGGAAGTACAGGAAAAAGTCTTCGCCACCATCGGTCTATCCCCAGAGGAAGCCTATAATAAATTCGGCTTTTTGTTAGAAGCTTTTGAATACGGAACCCCTCCCCACGGTGGCATCGCCTACGGTTTAGATCGCTTGGTGATGTTGTTAGCCGGGGAAGAATCGATTCGCGATGTGATTGCTTTCCCGAAAACCCAGCAAGCTAGTTGTTTACTCACTTCTGCACCTTCAACAGTGGCAGCGAAGCAATTAAAGGAATTATCCGTTGCTTCTACCTACAAACCGCCATCCTAAGATTAGGGTGGGCATTGCCCACCTAATTTTTGCAAGTCTGTTGACACTAAGTTAAATTCTTTTCTGCTACAAAGTCCTCCCAGCACCGCACACCACCCGAAAACCGACATGGTAGTAGCCGAAGTCGCGGCGGAGGTAATTGAGGCGGCAAGCGGAACGGCAGTAATACAGATTGTCGAACCAAGAACCGCCCCGCAGAGGAGAAGAATTATCATTCCCATTTTGCACCCAGACGCTGCCATCCGTCGGCGCACCGTCATAATTACCATGAAAGGTATCGGCGCACCATTCCCAGACATTGCCGTGCATATCGTACAGTCCGAAGGCGTTGGGCGGAAACTGTCCCACGGGAGTCGTATCTGGTCGATACTCTCCCTTCGCTTGTTCTGCGTAGGTATTGCTGGCACAGTAGTTGGCCAATTCCCCCGTAATGGTTTCCCCAAAGTAAAATGGGGTGGTGGTTCCAGCACGACAGGCGTACTCCCATTCCGCCTCACTGGGAAGTCGGTATTCCCCTCCCGTTAGTTTAGATAATCTCGCGCAGAACTCGACGGCATCGTACCAGTTGACTTTTTCCACGGGACGGCGATCGCTATCGGAACGGTCTTTGGAACTGGCTGGGTTGTGGTTAAGGTCTTTTTCAACTTTTAAATCCTGGCGGTCGGCGATTGCTTTCCACTGGGCCTGGGTGATAGGATATTTACCCAGGTCGAAGGGTTTAATCGTTACTTCATGTTGTGGTCTTTCCCTTCTAAATCCTTCCCAACGCAATTTTTTAACCAGTCTTTCGATTTCCTCATCTTCCGTTCCCATCGTGAATGTTCCCTCCGGAATGGCGACCATTTCTAAGGTGATGCCGTTGCCCAAATCTTCCCTGAAATATTGGGACTGTTTCGACTCTTTTTTGATTTGCTCACCCTTCGCATTTACTCCCACGATCTCAAAGTTAAATACTGATAACGGTGGAGTGACGATTACGGGTTTTTTTGGCTCTTCCGGTTCAGGATTGAACTGATGGGTAATTGCTCTTTCTAGTTGCTCAAATCCGTCTTCTTCCCAATAATCAAGCCAGTGGAGGTCTCGCAGGTTCAAGCCATACTCCTCCTGTCGCAGGTCGGGGATATCGCATTCATCCAATCTCAGCGGAATGAGGTAGATTGAATTCGGCGGTCTGTCAGCATATTGATTGAGGGCCATTTTAAATTCCCGCTGCACGAATCCTGGTTTAGCAATCGAGCGTTGGGAGAGACAAGCGATGAACAGTTGACTATCTGCGATCGCCTTGCGGATGACTGAACGCCAGTTCTGGCCCGGAATCAGATCTTTTTTACCCAACCAAGGTTTATATCCCGCTTGCTTAAGGCGCTCATGCAGTGCCAAAACTGCTGGTTTGTCCTCACTAGCGTGACTTTTTCTTATGACCACAAGTAGGGGAGAGCCAGATTAACTGGCATAAAATCTCTAAATAAACCATTTAATTGATTATTACTCATTCTTAATTCTCCTGTCTCGGAGTCTCCTAACGACCGGCTCCACCAACAAACTTTTTCAGCAAACCCTAGTTAATTATTTTCAGCTAGTTGACTAACAACCCATGCTCTTAAATTCTTTTCTGCCCTCACTTCATCCTCTTTAGCAGTGGCTAAAAATTCCTAGAGTTTAGTTTTGGGAACTAGGGGAAAAGTGCAGGGTAAGCGCATCTTAACAATCCTTGACAATTGTTAAGCAAAAATCGACCAAATGGGTCGAGTTCGCCCCTACAAAATCGACCCGCCTAAGGGCGGGAAAGAAAAGAAAAAAGAAAAAATAGGGAATGAGGGTAAAAGGGGAAAAAGGAAAAAGGGTTAGAGAGTTCTCCCGAAAACGCAGGCTACCCGAAAACCGTAATTGTTGATGCGGTTGACGCGGCGGAAGTAGTAGTCGTAGCGAATCGCGGAACGGCAGTAAGTAGGATTGTAGCCCCAGGAACCGCCCCGCAGAGGAGAACGATTATCATTACCATTTTCTATCCAGACACTGCCATCCGTCGGCGCACCGTCATAGTTATCGTGCCAAGTATCGGCGCACCACTCCCGGACATTGCCGTGCATATCGTACAGTCCAAAGGCGTTTGGGGGAAATTGTCCCACGCGAGTTGTTTCGTTTCGATATTCTCCGTTCGGTTCATCGGCGTAGGTATTACTGGCATTGTAGTTAGCCAATTCCCCCGTAATGGTTTCCCCAAAGTAAAATGGGGTGGTGGTTCCAGCACGACAGGCGTACTCCCATTCCGCCTCACTGGGAAGTCGGTATTCCCCTCCCGTTAGTTTTGATAATCTCGCACAGAACTCGATCGCATCGTACCAGTTGACTTGTTCCACGGGACGGCGATCGCTATCGGGACGGTCTTTAAAATAGGCTGGCTTGAAATCAAGGTCTTGTTTAACTTTTAAATCCGTGCGAGAGGCGATCGCTTTCCACTGGGCCTGGGTGATGGGGTATTTACCCATAAAGAAGGGTGGGACAGTTACTTCATGTTGTGGTCTTTCCCTTCTAAATCCTTCCCAATTAAATTTTTTAACCAGTCTTTCGATTTCCTCATCTTCTGTTCCCATCAGGAAAGTTCCCCCCGGAATGGCGACCATTTCTAAGGTGATGCCTTTGCCCAGATCTTCCCTGAAATATTGGGACTGTTTCGACTCTTTTTTGATTTGCTCACCCTTCGCATTTACTCCCACCACCTCAAAGTTAAATACTGATAACAGTTGTTTTGGCTCTTCCGGTTCAAGCTTGAACTGATAGCCAATTGCTCTTTCTAGTTGCTCAAATCCGTCTTCTTCCCAATAATCAAGCCGGTGAATATCTCGCAGATTCAAGCTAACTTCTGCAAGTCGCAGATCAGGAATTTCGCATTCTTCTAACCTCATGGGAATAAAAAAAATTGTCCCCGGTAGCATCTCTCCCAAGGTATCAAGTGCAATCCTCAACTCCCGTTGGATGTATCCCTGTTTATTAGCCGATTTCGCTGACAGACAGGCGAGAAAAATCTGACTAGCTTTAATCGCTTTCGGAATTTCATCTCGCCAAATTTGACCCGGAATCAGGTCTTTTTTATCCAACCAAGGTTTATATCCCGCTTGCTTAAGGCGGTCATACAGTGCCAAAACTGCTGGTTTGTCCTACTTTTTCTTATGACCACAAGTAGGGGAGAGCCAGATTAACTGGCATAAAATCTCTAAATAAACCATTTAATTGATTATTACTCATTCTTAATTCTCCTGTCTCGGAGTCTCCTGTCTCCTAACCCCACCAACAAACTTTTTCAGCAAACCCTAGTTAATTATTTTTAGCTAGTTGACTAACAACCCATTCTCTTAAATTCTTTTCTGCTTTAACTTCATCCTCTTTAGCAGTGGCTAAAAATTCATAGAGTTTAGTTTTCGGAACTAGGGGAAAAGTGCAGGGTAAGCGCATCTTAACAATCCTTGACAAAATAAACTTTATGTGATCTGGTTACCCACGATTCAGGCATATTTGAGGAGAATTTGCCATCTCAATCTCAATTGTTAAGCAAAAATCGACCAAATGGGTCTTTGTTCGTCACTATTATGATTGACTGGTATCACTTGAAATGCCCACACAGCAAGTGGCTCACAAAATTGGCCAATTTTCAATAGCGTTTGAGATGCTCTCACCCTGACTGAATCCTCACCAAACACAACAATTTTGGATTTTTAGAGCAAGTCCACTTTCTCACTTTCCCCACCCGTGACCTTTTTCCGTTAGATTATAAATGGATACAAAACTTAACATTTTATCCAGAATCTACCGAGAGGGCAGACCGTGCGGCCAGATACCCTAGAAAATAACCAGCATTCAGCCGATAATTCGCTAGTTCCCGAAGAAATCGCATTTAATCCCGAAATTGAGCCAGAGGAACCCGAATACTCGCCAAAACCGACAAAAACCAACTCTTGGCTATCGGGAGGACGGGGTTTATTTATCGGTGTGGGATTGGGGGTTTTATTGACCCTAGGGGCGACTCGTTTCGCTAATCGACCCCAAACAGCCCAAAACCCCAATACTCAGCCTGTAGCGGCAAAAAATGAAGCACCAGCACAAACAGTAACCACCACTAGGGTAGAATTTACTCCCGTGGCCCGCACCTTGAAAGCGACTGGAAGCGTGGCAGCCTATGAATTAATCCCGATTCTTTCCCAAGCGACAGGACTACAAATCAAAGAAATCTTTGTGGATGAAGGGGATAGGGTCAGCCAAGGTCAAATTTTGGCTCGTCTCGATGATACCGTCCTGCAAGCGCAATTAACCCAAGCACAGGCAAATGTCGCCCAATCCCGGGCGCGTTTGGCAGAATTGCAAGCGGGTAGCCGTAAAGAGGAGATCGCTGGAGCTAAACAAACTATTCAACGCATAAAAGCCGAAATTAGTCAAGCTCAATCGGATTGGGATTTGGCCAAAAAACGCGTCCAGAGAAACCAAAGTTTAGAAGCGGAAGGAGCGATCGCCCGGGATCGTCTCGATGAAGTCCTCAATGAAGAAAGAAACCAAGCGGCGATCGTACAACAGACCCAATCCCGTTTAGGAGAAGCAGAGCAGCAACTGGCACAATTGCAAGCGGGTAATCGTCCCGAAGTGATTGCCCAAGCTACAGCCCAATTAGCGGAGGCTCAAAGCCGTTTAGCCATAGTTAAAGCCCAATTAAACGAGACGCGCCTGATTTCCCCGGTCAGTGGCAAAATTGCCGAAAGAAATGGCCGCATCGGGGATACCACCAACGGTCAAAATGCTCTCTTTAAAATCATCGAAAATGGGCGTTTAGAGCTAAGATTACGGGTTCCTGAGAATCAATTGCCCTTAATCCGCGTCGGAGCGCCCGTTACTATCACTTCCGATGCTAATACCAGTCTGAAACTATCGGGACAGGTGCGCGAAATTAATCCCATCGTCGATGAGGCATCCCGTCAAGCAACGGTTAAAGTCGATTTAACCGACAATACAGGATTAAAACCGGGGATGTTTTTACGAGGTGCGATCGTAACGAATACTAGCAACAGTTTAACCGTCCCCATGACTGCGGTTTTACCCCAAAAAGATAATCAAGCTCTAGTTTATTTAGTGGGACCTGATAACACCGTCACCGCCAAAACTGTGCAATTAGGTCAAATTATGCCGAATAATCGCGTGGAAATTCTCACCGGTTTACAAGCGGGCGATCGCATTGTGGTCAAAGGGGCAGCCTATCTCGGTGATGGCGACAAAATTACAGTAATCAGTAATCAGTGATCAGTAATCAGTAAACAGTAATCAGTAAACAGTAAACAGGTATAAAGATATAGCGCTTTTCACGTTACTGAGGTATCAACAAGTTTTGCCAACAAAGGGTTTAAGCCCCTTGCCCATACCTCATTCTGATGAAAACTGCTATAAAGATAACTATAACTGATAACTGATAACTGATAACTGATAACTGATAACTGATAACTGATAACTGATAACTGATAACTGATAACTGATAACTGATAACTGATAACTGATAACTGATAACTGAAATTATGGCTTTTAATATTTCTAATTGGTCTATCAAAAATCCCATTCCGACGATCCTGATCTCCCTGGTTATGGCCTTAATGGGATATATTGCCTTTCTAGGATTAGGGATCGATCGCTCTCCTAATATTGACATTCCGGCCGTGATTATCACCGTTAATCAAGCCGGCGCCGGTCCAGAGGAATTGGAAACTCAAGTCACCAAAAAAGTCGAGGATGCGGTGGCTGCTTTGGGTAATATCGATCAAATTACTTCTACCGTCAACGAAGGCAGCAGCAGCACCACCGTTAACTTTATCCTTGGCACTAACAGCGATCGCGCTACCAATGATGTGCGCAATGCCATAGCGCAAATTCGGCAGGATTTACCCCAAGATGCTAATGATCCAATTGTCCAACGTTTAGAATTTGCCGGGGGTGCAGTGATGAACTATACCATCTCCTCCCCGAAAAGATCGATCGCCGAATTAAGTGATCTAGTTGATCGTCAAATTGGCCGCGCTTTAACAGGAGTGCCGGGAGTAGCGCGAGTCAATCGGATTGGGGGAGTCGATCGAGAAGTACGTGTAGATTTAGATCCCGGTCGTCTGATCGCCTACGGTATCACGGCCACGGCGGTTAATGACCAAATTCGTAGTTTTAATATTAATTTACCCGGAGGGCGATCGGAAATCGGTGGCAGTGAACAAACTGTCCGCACCCTCGGCAGCGCTGAAACGATCGAAGATTTAAGAAATTATCAAATCTCTTTACCTAACGGTGATACCGTCCCCTTAAGCAATTTAGGGACAGTTAGCGATAGTTCCAGTGATCCTCGACAAATGGCCCTCTTAGATGGGCAGCCAGTGGTGGGTTTTTCGATTTTACGGGGGACCGGCAGCACTTTGGTCACGGTAGAAACAGCAGTGCGTCAAGAAATCGAGAATTTAAAGAAAAAACTGCCCGAAGATCTTAAATTTCAATTAATTTTTACCCGTGCTGACTCAATTCGTGCTAGTTACGAAAGCCTTCTTAGCGATCTGATCATCGGTTGTATTATGACGGTGATCACGGTGGGTCTATTTTTAGGCAATTGGCGCGCCACGATTATCACGGGTTTGGCCCTGCCTTTGTCGATTTTCCCGACTTTTTGGGTGATGCAGGCCCTAAATTATACCCTTAACGGCATGACCCTACTGGCCTTAGCTTTAGCTTTGGGTAATCTTGTCGATGATGCGGTGTGTATGGTGGAGGACATCGATCAACATTTAGCTATGGGTAAAAAACCCTTGCAAGCGGCCTTTGATGCCTCAAAAGAGATTGGATTAGCCGTTTTAGCGAGTGCGGCGGCAATTATAGCGGTATTCCTGCCTGTTGCTTTTATGGGCGGTGTGCCGGGCCAATTCTTTCAACCTTTCGGCGTTACTGTGGCGGTTTCTACCCTATTTTCCAGTTTGATCGCTGTCACCGTCACCCCGATGTTAAGTGCCTATATTCTACAGCCGAAAAAGCTGAAAACCGGTGATAATAATCCCTCCTCGCGCCCGCGTTTTCGTCCCTACAAAAGTTTGTTAACTTGGGCTTTACGTCATCGAATCCTGACTTTATTAGCGGCTTTGGCCTTTTTTATCGGTAGTTTACAGTTAGTTCCCTTGATTCCAAAAGGGTTATTTAGTTCTGGGGATACCGGATTAAGTACGATCAGTCTAGAATTGCCTCCCGGTGCAACTTTGAATGATACTGTTGCCGTGGCTAATCAGGTGAATAGTTTACTGCAAAAAAATCCCGCCGTCGCTAATGTTTTGGCTATTCCGGGAGATTCGGGACGGGTAAATACCGGGTTAATATATGTTAATTTAGTTCCTAAGGAACAGCGATCGCTAACTCAACGGCAATTTGAGGAACAAACCCGCAGGGATTTCCAGAAGATACCAGGTGCTAGAGTGACTTTTCGAGCGCAGGGGGGAGCGGGAAGCAATAAAGATGTGGCTATAGTCCTGAAAAGTGAAAATGGCGATATTTTAACCCAAACTGCCCAAAAATTAGAGCGAGAAATGCGGGCATTACCCGGTTTTGTCGAGGTAAGTTCCGGGGTAAGTTTAGTTAAACCGGAGCTCATTATTCAACCGGATCCCGTCCGGGCTGCCGATCAGGGAGTCTCGGTCAGAGCGATCGCCCGTACTGCATCTTTGGCTTTAATCGGGGATAATGAGTTTAATTTAGCTAAATTTAACCTTGCCGACCGACAAATTCCCATCCGGGTGAAAATTGCCAATGATGGACGCAGTGAGATAGAAACTCTGCAAAATTTGCGCGTTCCTAGCAGTAATGGGACGTTAGTACCGCTTAACTCGGTGGCGACAATTAGCTTAGGTAGTGGACCTGCGGAAATTCAACGCTTTAACCGTCAACGTCAGGTTAATATTGGAGCTAATTTAGAGGGAGTTTCTTTGGGAAGTGCAGTGACACAAATTCGCGCTTTACCAACTATGAAAAACTTACCCCCAGAGGTGACAGAAGAACCCTTTGGTGATGCTCGTATTATGCGCGATATCTTTGCTCGTTTTTTGGGGGCGTTAAGTTTAGCAATTATTTGTATCTATGGGATTCTGGTCTTATTGTATAACAATTTTCTCTATCCCTTAGCGATTTTAACTTCCCTTCCTTTATCGATTGGTGGCACTTTAATTGCTCTTTTAATTACCCAAAAAGAGTTAGGTTTATACGCTTTAATTGGCATAGTTTTACTGATGGGATTAGTCACCAAAAATGCGATTCTGTTAGTAGATTTTGCCCTGAGTGGCATTGAGGAAGGGAAACCGCAATTTAAGGCGATGATTGATTCGGGAGTCTCTCGTTTACGACCAATTATTATGACCTCCGTTTCCACAATTGCCGGGATGTTACCGATTGCTTTAGCTTTGGGTGCAGACGGTGAAATTCGCGCACCGATGGCGATTGCCGTTATTGGTGGTTTTACCACTTCCACCCTATTAACTTTGGTGGTTGTGCCGGTAATCTTTACTTATATCGATAGTTTTTACTATTGGTTGCGGGGATTATTTGTTAAACAAAAACCTAAGTCGATTTAGTAGTAAAATATCTCTCTGAAAGCTTGAGAAAAAACCCAGAGAAACTGACCCATGAATCCCTTGACAGTCACACATCAAACTCTATCCCTTCCCCCCATGGGCTGCGGTACTTGGGCCTGGGGAAATCGTCTTCTCTGGGGTTACGATGAAAGTATGGATAGCCAGTTACAAGCGGTTTTTAATCTCTGCGTCGAGCGGGGTGTCACTCTATTTGATACGGGAGACTCCTACGGGACAGGCAAACTCAACGGACAGAGTGAGAAGCTATTAGGACGCTTTACAGGGGAATATAGCGGTTATAACGCTGATCATATCCGTATTGCCACCAAACTCGCCCCTTATCCTTGGCGTTTAACCCGTCATGCCATGGTGAAAGCTTGTCAAGCTTCGGCAACCAGATTGGGTCGCCCGGTGGATTTAGTGCAAATGCACTGGTCAACGGGCAATTATGCGCCATGGCAGGAGGGAGGATTATTAGACGGATTGGGGGATTGTCTGGAAAAGGGGTTAGTTAAAGGAGTCGGTTTATCCAATTTTGGACCGAAAAGATTGAAGTCTGCCTATCAAAAGTTTGCCAGTCGCGGCATTCCTATTACCAGTTTACAGGTACAGTATTCTCTCCTTTCTACCTATCCTCTCACTGACTTAGGATTAAAGGAACTATGTGATCAATTGGGCATTAAAATTATTGCCTATAGTCCCTTAGCTTTGGGGTTATTAACGGGGAAATATCGAGATAATAAAAACTTACCCCCAGGATTACGTCGCTTCCTTTTTGGTCAATTAATTCCCGCTATTTCGCCTCTGATAAGTTGCCTAGAAGTTATCGCCCAAGCTAAAAATAAAACTATTAGCCAAGTTGCTTTAAATTGGTGTATCTGTAAGGGAACAATTCCTATCCCCGGAGCTAAAAATGTTCGGCAAGCTGAGGATAATTTAGGGGCTTTAGGATGGAGTTTAGACAGTGGAGAAATAGCAGAATTAGATAAAATTGCCGCAGGTTTAGATAAAAAAATGGTACAAAATATCTTTCAAACTAAGTAGGGTTTGCTGAATAAATCTAAAAACCTTGTTGGATAATATTTTTAGGCTTTTTTGAAATCAAAAAGTGCCTTAGCTAGGAGTGTTCGGGGGGGAAATTTAGGCACTTTTTCCCTGAAAATTAGGTAATTGACCCCCTGAAAATCGGTAAAACCCCACACCCCACACCCTACACCCCACACCCTACCCCCACCGAAAAACTTTTTCAGCAGATCCTACTTATTTTGAGAGACCAATTTTAAGCTGGGACGGGGTTGGATTGTTCCCCCGTAAGCGACGGCAGTGTCAGGAGATAGGACAAGATGAGGAGATATACCCAGGGAAATTCGATAGATTTCCCCAGCTTTATCCATTAATTGCTGTTTAACTGGCTCTTTCGGCAAATTTTGCCGCCAAGCTAGGGGAATACCCTCGATACCGTTGTACAATCCCGCCCAAATTCCCGCTAAAGTGGTGGTTAATTGCCGTTGATAGGGACTAGAATTAGCGCGACGCACGCTAACGGCGAAATCCTCGGTCGTTTGCAGAAAGGTATAGAGAGAAGCCGCGATCGCAATTCCTAAAGGTGAGATATCTTTCGCCCAAGCCGATAAAATGAACTCTAAGGGATGATTTTGCCCTAAAGCTGACTGAATCTGCTCTAATAGCTTATTCTTGGGCTTAATAGTTAGTAATTGCCCCATTAACTGATTTAAAGGCTTTTTCCCCTGTAATAACAGACCTACTGCCTCTCCCCAAATTATCGCTTCTTGTTGGGTTAACTCGGAAATTAAGCCCTTTTTCAGCCAAAAATTTAATCTAGCTTGCCAACGTTCCCTATAGTCAGGCCAGGTTAAAATCTCCGGCAACAGCACAAATAATAACGCCGATTCCGACTCTTGCTTGGCTGCGATCGCAATCTGCAAGTCTTCCTTAGATTGCAGAGCTTGCAAAAGCAGGGTCGTCCTTGGCGTAGCCTCATAGTTAAAGGCTGGTATTAAGGGCTGATTATGCAAGGATTCCCCAATATATGCCCCGATTAACCCTCCCTGAAGGCGATCGAGGGGTGAAAAAACCTTTTGCATAAATTAGCTCAATTTGCCCGGTAGGTGACTTCCTCGACTTTGCCCGGTTGCCCCAGTTGTTTAGCATTGGCATTATTAACAGCAACGTAAACCCCGCCGGCATTACCCGCCCTCACGGTTAATTCTCGGTTTGCTTGCCAAGTGCGATGGGTTCCTTGGGGCAGCACACCCTCAAATTCTGTCTTGCCATCCACCACCACCCGCAGCCAGCAGTCATCCTCCAGTTTTACCCCCACCACCAGCTGCTGATTATTGCTGGTTTTGTTGGCTACCGGTTGAAGGGGATTGCTTTTCGGTTGGACAATTTGCTGTTGTGGCAAGGAAGGCGGCGGTAAGCGATTCGATTGCAGTACCGATTTTTGCAGGACGTGGGATAGGGTTTGTACGGAACCAATAACTAAGATTAAATAAAGAAAATAGAGATGAATCGGGCGAATTTGAAGACTCGGCAGCGATAAAGACGGTTTTGTTCCCCTAAAAAAGTTATTTACCTTGGTGGGAAAACGCCGGCTAATCGTCTCACCATCCAAGGCGAGACTATCGGCAAATTGTTTGATTAACCAACGAATATAAATCGGTTCGGGCAATGCCTCCAAATCCCCCGCTTCCAGCGCTTCTAGGCGATGGCGCGGGATCAGGGTTTTCTGGGCAATTTCATCGAGAGAAAGGGACTGTTCTAGGCGATTTTTTTGCAAATAAACGCCGATTTCCAGTAATTTGGTTCGCTGTTTATGCTGGGGATCAAGTTGTGATTGGAGAAGGCGAAACATATCGCTATTAGGGGCTGACTTTCAGCTTAGTTAATCTGGCTTTTTAAATATTTCAGTTCATCAAGGGTTAAAAAACGGTAATGACCCAAGGGTAAGGGGGAATTATTACCGGAGTTTAGTTGAATACGACCGATGGCACTGCGATGAAGTTTCAGGACGTGATAACCTAATTCTTCGGCTACACAGCGAATCTGCCGATTTCTTCCCTCCACTAAAATAACTTCTAGTAGGGTTTTTTGGTCGGTTTGCTTGAGTATCTCAACCTGTGCGGGTAAGGTTTTTTTTCCCTCTAAGAGGATACCTTCTCGCCAACGCTGGAGCGCAAGTCTATCAATCGCACCATCTAGCCAAACCCGATAGGTTTTGGGCAAATGATAACGGGGATGGGTGAGGGTGAGGGTGAGTTGACCGTCGTTGGTGAGGAGTAAAGCCCCAGTGGTGTTAATGTCCAACCTTCCTACGGGATGTAACCCTGTCTCGCTGGCGAGGGAGTCGGGCAAAAGGTCAATTACCGTCGGCCGGTTTTGTGGATCCTTACAGGTAGAAACCACACCAATGGGTTTGTTGATCAGTATATACAATCTTTGGGGACGATTGGCCGGTTCAATTTTTTTTCCGTCTATCTCTAGGTGATCTTTTTCGGGGTCGGCTTTTTCTCCTAACTGCACGATTTTGCCATTCCGTCTCACTCGTCCGGCCACGATCATCTCCTCCGCCCTTCTTCGGGAGGCAATTCCCCACTGGGCAAGGATTTTCTGGACTCTCTCCGCCATTTTTTTTTAGTTTTTAACCCTTTCTCTCTCCTATTATAGGCATCCTAAAAGGGTTTTTTCGCCCAAAAAGTGAAGAAAAACCGAATATCTCCGGCTGCCTCTTTGATTTTTTTTTCTGAAAACTTCTCAAAAAAAAAGGAGTGATCCCTTGACTTGGGCGGCGGCTTCGGTTATACTTTTCTTATAATGGGAATCTGTCTATCTTTTCGGGAGTGCCACCACTCCATTATATATAAAGTCTTATAAAAATATTATCGCAAAAAGCCGTGAAAAAAGCAAGCAAAATTTTGCCGACAATTGTTAAAAAAGTCGGGCTAATTTTCCTTACGGATGATATGACTTTAAACGGGTTATTTCTCGGTTATCCAAGCGGTAAACTTTGATTGGGGATGAATTGGGGACGTAAGCGACGGAGTTTGCGTCTCTTTAATAACTCTTCATAAACACCGATAATTTTGGTCAAAGATGTAAAAAAAATGAATATTCAACTCGTGGAATCTCTAGTTAATGCAATTAAATCCTTGTCCCTAGAAGAACAGGAATTGTTAGGAAAAAAACTCAAAGATCACCCCTCTTGGGAAATTGCATTAGAACGAATTGACGCAACTCGAAAAGCCATTTATGAACGTCGTCAGGGAAACCCATTTGAAACCGATGTTACTGAAATTATTCATCAAATGAGAGAAGAAAGAGATCGGCAATTGATGGAAGAAATTGTGAGTGAATAGAGAAAATAATGACTAATACATTTATCTGTGTTGATTCTAGTTTTATAGTTCGTTTAACAACGGTTGAACCTTCTGTAACAATGTATAGTCAACTCTGGCAAAAATGGATGACCGAGGAAAATTTAGTGATTGCGCCAACTTTATTATGTTACGAAGTCACTAGCGTATTTCATCGTCTGAAAAAAGCTGGTCAAATTTTGGAGACAGAAGCGCAAACCCTCCTTACAGAAGTCTTAGATTTACCCATTCAGTTTCATGGAGATATTTACCTCCATTACCAAGCAATAGAAATTTCGCAAACCTTGAATCTTCCTGCTACTTATGATGCCCATTATCTAGTATTAGCTCAACGATTTCAAGCAAATTTATACACCAGCGATAAACGCTTATTTAACAGCGTTAAATCTTCTCTAAGTTGGGTTCATTTGGTTGAAGTGTAGATTTTTATTTCTCTCTCAATAGCTTTAGTTTTATTTAACCTGACAATTCAAGTCAGTATCGGTGATATTCGTACCAATACAGCTGGTTTAATCATTGCTACATCTTCCTCTGTCTGCTCTAGATAAACACCGATAATTTTGGTCAAAGATGTAAAAAAGGAAGAGCATTATTGTGAGAGGGTGTAATTAGTATAATTAAAGTAAAAATCATTCCAAGGTAGCCATGATTAAAAATATTAATGTAACTGGACTTAAACCTGAACAAATTCAGCAGATACAGGTACTTATTGCCGCATTTAAAGCTCAAAATCAACTCAATAAAGGTGAAACTGAAATTGATATGATTGAATACCTGTTGGAAAATCCTATAGAGGTTGATAATTTAGAATTTATGAAACGAGAAGAAATTTATGACGGAACTTAAAAATCATAGTTGTTTTGTTGATTCTAATATTTGGCTTTATGCTTTTTCCACTGATAAAAAAGAAGAAACTAAAAGAATAATTGGTGCGTTACGCTATCGCGCTTCGCACCCGACGATTTATGTTTTTGTTTGAGTGCGATCGTTTATAATCAAAATATCATTATTTTGGAGTAAAAGAAAAATGCGTAAACAGACCATTCAATATACATCATCTTTAGATGCTTTGATTGCTGTTGCCAAGCGACTTAGCGTCTATGAGAACCAACATAAAATGGATTCCGAAGATTTTTATAAAGAATACAATCAGGGAATATTGTCAGATGATATAATATTTATAGAATGGGCAAACGATTATCGTCATTACCTTGCTTTGCGTCAAGAATTAGAACAAAGATTAAATCATGATGCTTAAACTTTTATCTGATTAACTCAATCAAGTAGAGCAAGCAATTGTGCAGTGTGAAAATGCTTATGTAGAACGTTATCAAGAAGAAATACTGACATCACAAAGAGCTAATTTAAGAATTAGGTTACGTTTCAAGCAGACCCATTTATTAGAAATAAACGAAGCTATAGTAATCACAGACAATTACTTAGAATTCCTAGATTATCGTTACCATTTACAAGATGAAAAAAACAACCTAGTTTTTCGTTATGATAGTACCCCTCACTTTCCCAGTCTCTCTACTTTTCCCCATCACAAGCATTTACCAAACGATGTAATTAGTTGTCACAAACCCGAAATTAATCAAGTCTTAAAAGAAGCAACAGAGTTATTGAGGTAAATAAAACGTTTGTATTGCCGTCGGGACTAAAATTAACGCTATAGACAGATTGAGGGTGAGGATTTCTTGGCCTGTTTCTACATTCCAGAGTTTGATAGTGTTGTCAGCACTACCGCTCACCAAAGTCTTGCCGTCGGAACTAAAATTAACGCTATAGACAGAGTCATCATGCCCTTTGAGGGTGCGGATTTCTTGGCCTGTTTCTACATCCCAGAGTTTGATAGTCTTGTCAGCACTACTCACCAATGTCTTGCCGTCGGGACTAAAATTAACGCTATAGACATAGTTATCATGCCCCTTGAGGGTGCGGATTTCTTGGCCTGTTTCTACATTCCAGAGTTTGATAGTCTTGTCCCAACTACCGCTCACCAATGTCTTGCCGTCGGGACTAAAATTAACGCTATAGACAGAGTCATCATGCCCTTTGAGGGTGAGGATTTCTTGGCCTGTTTCTACATTCCAGAGTTTGATAGTCTTGTCAGCACTACCGCTCACCAATGTCTTGCTGTCGGGACTAAAATTAACGCTACTGACAACGCTATCATGCCCCTTGAGGGTGCGGATTTCTTGGCCTGTTTCTACATTCCAGAGTTTGATAGTGTTGTCAGCACTACCGCTCACCAAAGTCTTGCCGTCGGGACTAAAATTAACGCTTGTGACAACGCTATCATGCCCCTTGAGGGTGCGGATTTCTTGGCCTGTTTCTACATTCCAGAGTTTGATAGTCTTGTCACCACTACCGCTCACCAAAGTCTTGCCGTCGGGACTAAAATTAACGCTTGTGACAACGCTATCATGCCCCTCTAAGCGATTGCGTTCACTTTTGCGGTTGAGAAGTTCCTGTAAGGCATTCGTCACCTCCTTGTCATATTTGTGCTGCTTTTGCAAGGTTTTACCCACCTTAATCGCTTCGACGAAAGCATCTAACTCTTTTCCTTTATCGAACAAAGACAAGGAAGAAAACCTGCGAGCATTTGCCAGATTAAGTTCCGCTTGTCTTGTCTGCTTCCAAGCCATCAAACCCAATCCCGTACTAACCACCACCGCCACCAACGAACCCGCCGCAATGCCCCAAGCAGTCTTAATTTCGCGCCGCCTGCGGGCTTCTTTTTCTTGTTTTATTCGTTCTCGTTCCTCAAGACTCCGCTTAATAAAATCCTGTTCACTTTGGCTAATATCTTCTGGGCGTTGCTTCAGTTGCTCTTCTGCCTCCGCCAACGCCGCCCCGCGCAACAATGAGCCTTCATCCCCTTGCGTCTGCTGCCATTGCCCCATCGCCCCCCGCAAACGCTCTTGCCAAGCGCGAAAAACCCTGTCCGTATCCATCCAGCCCCGCAATTCCTCCCAATTGCGAATCAGTGCTTCATGCACCACTTCCACCGTCTCCACCTGTGCCTCTTCACAGCGACTGGTGACAACTAAACGCGCATCCGCCAGTTGTTTCACCAGCGCCCAATTTTCCTCCCCCAATTCCGCTTTTGTCGCCAGCCGCCGCGTATCTTCTCTGCCTTCTCCTGGGCGCACCAATTGGATGAAAATGCGCCGCATCTGTTCCCGGTGCGCCTCACTCAGCTTGTGATATTCTTCATTGGCATGGCGAGCCAAAGCACCCTGCACCTGGCCAATTTCTGTATATGCCAGATGGGTTAACTGTTTGCCCTGTCGCCGCTGCCACAATTCCGTCAAAGCAAACTCTAGTAATGGCAAATTCCCCGGCTCACTCTCCACATCATCGAGGATGCGCTCCACCAGTCCCGCTTCAAATGTCACCAACAATTTTTGTTTTTGCACCGGTTTTTTAATGATTTCTGTGGGTTCTTCTCGGTTCATCGGCCCCAATTTCAAGTCAGTATTTTTCAAAACAATGATTTCTGTGAGTTCTTCTCTGTTCATCGGCCCCAATTTCAAGTCAGTATTTTGTAAAACATCGGCAAAGGGACGATAGGAAAGAGCATTCCCCAAGAAATCCGCTCGCATCGTTAATACCAACACCATTCCTACCCTTTCAAAAGGGGATGTAGTTAATTTATCGAGAAAATTACGACGGATTTTCTCGTCAGGACAGAGGGTATAAAGTTCCTCAAATTGGTCGGCAATTAGCAGTACCCGTTCCCTGGGATAATTGTGTTGGATTTGGGCAAAAACATCAGCTAAAGCAATATCGCCATCACGCAAATAATTGGCTAACTGACGCGCTTGGGCGAGGCGTTCTGTTTCATTGAGATTAGTTGTATAAAGGGGAACTAATGCTAAAGCTAGGGCATAAAAAGGGTCAGAACCGGGACGAAAATGGGTAAACTGCCAGTGACCTTCTTGTTGCAATTTGGGGACTAATCCCGCAAAAACTACCGAGGATTTGCCACTTCCCGACGCACCTAATAGGGGGATAAAATTACGGGTTTGGGTTGCCTGAAATAGGGTTTCAATAAAGCTTTTGCGCCCAAAGAAGTATTCTGCATCTCCCGGACCAAAATGAAACAAGCCACGATAGGGACAGGGTAGATTATCATCAGCAACATGGGCAGAATCAGCAGGGGTTATTCTTGCTTCTTCTCGATAATAGTAATTGGTAATCGTGATGGTTGCATTGCCAGTCCCAGAGGTAACAGCATATTGAGCTTCTGTAATATTTTGTTGAATTTCGCTTGGTTCTGACATATCAACCATCCTGATTATTAAAATACAGTCTCAATCATCCTTAGATGTGCTATGCTCGGTGATGCCACTAATACTAGCATTACCCGTGCCAGAGGTAGCAGCATATTTGACATTACTAATATTTTGGGTGATAATTTGTTGTCCACCGGGTTGTTCTTGGAGCTTGTCTAGTAAATCTTGGGCTAATTTAGTGATTTCATGATCTTTATCAACCCCCGCTTCGACAATTTTATCTTTTAACAAACCTTCAGCTTTTTTGATATCTTCTGGTTTTGCCTCTACCATTGCCTGTGCCAAAGCATCATTAGTAAACTTACGCTTAATCAAGGTTTTCAAACCCTGATAGGCATCTTTAACTCCTTTTTCCGCCGTATCTTTAGCCGCAGCAACCGCACCGGCAGTCAAGGCGGTGACAATCAGAGAAATTGGTTCCATTGTTTGATACTCCCAATAAAATATTGCTGATTCAATCTTAGATCAAATCAGTTTTTAATAGTAAGCCAAACTGCAATCAGCTAGAGAACTGGAATTTCACGGCCAAGGCACTAAGTCTTAAAAGTATTGCTATGCAAGGCTCGTAGCTGAAAAAGCCAAACAAGGGTTTTCCCTGTGGATGGGGTTTATCAGTTATCAGATTTGAGTTTTCAATTCACTGTTTACTGTTCACTGTTTACTGAACACTGAAAAAAGCTCCCTGATTATCGCCGATGATACCAACGGGTAAATAATTTTTCTAACTCCACCCAAACGAATAACAAGGTACTAAATCCCAAACAGATTAATAATTCTTCTTTAGTTAAAAATTGAGTACCAAAAAAATCCCGCAGGGGAGGAACATAGATTAACATCAGTTGAAAAATTGTCGTCAGGGTTACTGCTACCCAGAGATAGGGATTAGTCAAAGGATTCATTTCTATGGTAAGATGATCGCTCGATCGCACAGAAATGGCATGACCCATCTGAGCTAAACAAAGAGTAGTAAAAACCATAGTTTTCCATGAACCAGTATTACCAAAAAGCGGATCCAAGCGCACAGCGATCAACATTTGAGTGATATTAATAATCGAAAAAATAATCCCAATTCTAACGATATAACTGCCCAAACCGCGAGCAAAAATACTTTCTTGGGGACTAAAAGGAGGGCGACGCATAATATCAGGAGAAGCGGGTTCCACAGCTAAAGCTAAAGCGGGTACACCATCAGTAACTAAATTCATCCAGAGAATTTGTAGGGGAGTTAGGGGAGTAGCTAAACCCAAAAGAGGCGAAGCAGCGATAGTAATCACCTCCCCGATATTACTGCCGAGAATATATTTAATAAAACTGCGAATATTGTGATAAACCACTCGCCCTTCTTCCGTAGCAGCGACGATAGTGGCAAAATTATCATCGAGGAGAATCATATCACTAGCCTCTTTGGTGACATCGGTGCCGGAGATTCCCATAGCAATACCGATATCTGCTTGTTTCAGGGCCGGAGCATCATTAACCCCATCTCCGGTCATAGCGACAAATTTACCCTTTTTTTGCAAGGCGCGGACAATAGTTAATTTATGTTCGGGGGAGACACGGGCATAGATGTTAGTTTTGTCAATGAGGTTTTCTAGCTGAATTGGTGATAATTTATCTAATTCTTGTCCTGAGATGACTAAAGCTCCCGCTTGGGCAATACCAAGACTTTTAGCCACCGCTAGAGCGGTTAATTGATGATCGCCGGTGATCATGATCGGACGGATTCCCGCTTCTCGACACCTAGCCACGGCGATTTGTACCTCCGGTCGTGGTGCGTCGATCATACCGACCATTCCTAGCCAAATTAGCTCATCTTCGCTGATTTCAGTTGATTCTGGTGGATAAATCAGGTTTTTATAGGCTAATCCTAAGACTCGCAAACCCCTGTTAGCCATAGCATTGTTAGCGACTAAGACTTTTTCTTTTTCCCTATCCCCAAAAGGAAGACTTTCTAATCCCGATTGATAGGAGAGACATTGTTCAAGGATTAATTCCGGGGAACCTTTGGTAAATAGTACGGGATTGACTCCTTGACAAATGACCGACATTCGCTTTCTTTGAGAAGAAAAGGGGATTTCAGCGATTCTAGGGAACTCTTGCTTGGTTAGGGATAAATTTAAGCCCGCTTTCGCCCCTAAAACTAATAAGGCTCCTTCCGTGGGATCGCCTAAAATGCTATCGTGACCGTTATCGAGGTCTAAACTGGCATCGTTGCAGAGGACACTGGCAATTAAAAGATGATGTAATTCTAGATCGGTTTTGGGATCGATCGCCTGTTGCTCGGAGTCTAAAAATTGTCCTTTTGGGCTATATCCTTCCCCAGTCACCGAAAAATTGCGATTAATTGTCTCTATCTCCCGCACGGTCATTTTATTTTCCGTTAGCGTCCCAGTTTTGTCGGAACAGATCACATTAACGGAACCAAGGGTTTCTACTGCCGGCAGTTTGCGAATCAAGGCCTGACGTTTGACCATGCGTTGGGTACCTAGGGCGAGAGTTAGGGTGATAACTGCGGGTAATCCTTCGGGAACGACAGCTACTGCCATACTAAGGGAAACTTCCACTAATTCCTCTAGGGCCGACCAACCGGCATTGATCAGGCCGATGGTAATAGTCAGGGCAACTAGAATCAGAGAACCAGCGACAAGGACATTACCCAAGTGAGTCATTCTTTTTTGGAGAGGAGTGGGTTCGTTGCCGACTGTTGCTAACATTTGAGCGATTTTGCCTAATTCCGTCGTCATTCCCGTATTGGTAACGATGACCTTGGCCCGGCCTTGCAGTACTTCTGTTCCAGTAAAGACAAAATTTAAGCGATCGCCAAGGGGAGTATCCCGGTCTAAGGGGTCAATGGAGGCGGATTTATTAACACTATTTGCCTCTCCTGTCAAGGCCGATTCGCGAATTTGCAGGTTAAAAGCTTCGATAATTTGGCCGTCGGCGCTGATTTGGGTTCCCGCTTCAATCAGCATGATGTCCCCGGGGACGAGATTAACCGCATCTATTTCCGTGCGTTGGCCCTCGCGAATAACATTAACTTGGGGAGAGGAAAGTTTTTTTAAAGCTGCCAGAGCTTTTTCGGCGCGACTTTCTTGCAGATAGCCGAGCATACCATTGAGGATGACAATTGTTAAAATAGCGATCGTATCTTTGAAGGGAACGCCAATTTTAGCCAGATGACCGCGCTGTAATGCCAGTAAATCTAGTCCCCCGGAAATTATGGCCACGGCAATTAAGAGGAGGAGCATAATATTGGTAAACTGATCCAGGAGAATTTGCCAATTACTGCGCCCTGGACGTTCTTGTAGTTCATTTTTGCCATAATATTTAATTCTTTCGGCGATTTGCTCTCTATTGAGGCCATTAACAGCCGAACTACCGAGGATAGATAGGGTGGTTTCCACCGGATAGGTATGCCAAGGTTGTTGCAAGTTAACGCTGGAATGGGCAGAATAGTCGGCATTGGCGGCCATGGCAAGTCAAGATAGTTGATCTAGATAGATCTTAGCCCTTTCTTTCCCCGGTAATAGGAAAAAACAAATGTTTAAACTGCCTCTCCCTACTCCCAACTCCGGCGCTCATAGACAGTCTTAACGAGTAATGTAGATAAGTAGCTGGTTATAATTAAATTGAAGATAGATCCCCCCTTAATCCCCCCTTGATAAGCTATCCATTAGTCACATCTTTCTTAACATAAAATTTGACAAAAAGAGAAAAGTGTGCAAGATGGCTCAAGGAGGTTCTATGGGGGGACTAATTTGATGAG